>Ga0209223_10004042_pt1 | contig 13633 bp, 14 predicted proteins | sample COG_06_FD_184750 | JGI IMG/M metagenome (GOLD analysis project Ga0209223, IMG submission 184750) | Pelagic Microbial community sample from North Sea - COGITO 998_met_06 (SPAdes) (version 2) | ecosystem: Environmental > Aquatic > Marine > Neritic zone/Coastal water | place: Helgoland, sampling...
GTGGGCGGCGGCGAATACGGTATTCGAGGCTACATCGATGCCTATGACGTCAACACAGGCGAGCGTCGCTGGCGCTTCTATACCACACCTGCAGAAGGCGAGCCTGGCAACGAAACTTGGCTAGGCGACTCTTGGAAGACCGGTGGCGCCCCTACTTGGGTGACGGGCACTTACGATCCTGAGACTGACATGGTGTTCTGGGGCACGGGTAATCCTTGGCCAGACATCAATAATGCGGTGCGTGCAGGTGATAATCTGTATTCCAACTCCGTAGTAGCCCTAGATGCCGATAGCGGCGATCTGCGTTGGTATTTCCAAACCTCACCCAGAGACGAATTTGATCACGATTCCACCTCGGAGCCGATGATCATTGAAGAGATGTTCGAAGGTGAAATGCGCAAGATGATCGTGCAGGTTTCCCGAAACGGACACGTTTATGCACTAGATCGCATGAACGGTGACTTCCTGTATGCCGGCGAGTACACCCGAGTGAATTGGGCAGAAAGAGACGAGCGCGGCAAGCCCGTGTTGAAGGAATCTCTGTATGAGCCAGCAGATACCATGGTTTTTCCAGGTCTCTACGGCGGTAAGAATTGGCCTCCTGCGTCTTACAGCCCTGATACGCATATGCTCTACATCCCAACGACCGAATGGGGAACTCGTTTCATCCGTCGTGAAGGCGATGCTCGTGCGGGCACAATGGATCTGGGCGGCATCCCGCAGTTCGACACCACGGGCACAGGCTGGGTCGTAGCCTTCGATATGTTAAGTGGTGAAATCGCCTGGCAGAAAGAAATGCCAGGTAACTTCAACTGGGCTGGAACGTTGTCAACGGGCGGCGGATTGGTATTTTCTGGTGCGCCAGACGGCCATGTCTACGCCATGAACGATGAAACAGGCGAAGTACTCTGGAAATTCCAGACAGGCAGTGGCATATATGCGCCGCCTACCAGCTTCACCATCGACGGTAAGCAATACATCGGCGTAGCTTCGGGCACACGAAATCCTGTGACGCGAGCGGGTGTCGCTACTGGCATCGCTACGGGCAACTATATCCTGTTCAGCCTGTAGGCGAGAGACCGCAAAAACGGCGTACTCAAACTAATGAACGCTATGACTAAACAGATAGGCGAAAACTTGAAATCATCTTTTACAGTATTACTTTCGCGCAGCATTAAGAGCATGACGGCTGTCTTATTCCTCAGTGTCCTTTCGGCGGGGTCGTTGGCCGGCGTCGGTGAAGGGCAAGAACTCTACAATGCGTATTGTCAGATATGCCACGGGGTTCTGGGCGAAGGCCAAGCTATGGGCAAGCCCTTGACTGATTCTCCAGCGAACAGACTGGCTGATCAGGAGCTAATCGACGTCATCACAGAGGGACGTGCGGGTACTGGTATGGTCGCTTGGGAAGGTTCGTTAAGCGAAGTTGAGATCTTCGATATCGCTAGCTACATTCGCAACTTGCAAGGTAAGCCTGCCCTTATTTTAGGTGACGACGACTCCGGCCCAAGTGACGATCCAAATGTTATTGCTGGCGAAATGCTATTCAACGGCTCAGCAGAGTGTGCCACTTGTCACTCTTATGATGACAAAGGTGGGAGTGTCGGGCCATCACTGGATGGGGTCAGCAGCCGACTAGCTGACGATGCGTTGCTGCAGGCACTGATGAACCCATCGGCTTCCATAGTTAGCGGTTTTGGCACGAAAGAAGTCGAGCAAGAAGACGGCACTGTAATTCGCGGTCGTTTTCGAAACGACTCAGAGCTAGCCGTGCAAATACAGAGCGCAGATGGACGGCGCTGGGTAACTTATTTTAAGGAGCGAGTAACACAGGTTAGGGATTCAGATGAGTCCGTTATGCCTGATACTTTCGCCAACCTTGGTGCGAATGAGCAGCAACAAGTACTTGCCTTTTTAAGGTCGTTATAATGTTCAAAATGTAGAGTGTGTCACCTGCTCTGAAATTGGAATTGGGTAAGCTGTAAATTCGAAGAACAAATCGCAGTAGTCTATGGAGTGCGAACTGGTATTTGCTTAACTACTGGGGGTGATCAATGACTCTCCTCTGGTTTTTTTGTAAAACGCAAAGGTAATATTAGGGAATTGGATGCCGCCGCACTAACCGCAATGGCGATCCCTTATGGCATGAAGCTGGTATCTGCCATAGTCACACTTGCCGTTAGACTGATGATCGCCAACATGCTGGTTTCGCTCACGAACACAATAATGACCAAGGGTTAGGTCGATCCTGCTCTTCAAGCCTTATAAGATAGGCGATGTGATCGAAGTCCAGGGCTATATCGGTGCTGTAAAAGAGATTCAGATTTTCGTTACAGTCCTAACGACACCAGATAACAAGACGATACTGATTCCAAATGGGCCACTCGCCACGAGCTCGATCACCAACTTTTCTAAACAGCCTGCACGTCGCGTAGAATCGGAGTTCGGAATCGCTTACGGTGATGACGCTGATAAGGCCTCTGAGGCCTTGACTCAGTTGATCGCTGCCGATGAGCGTATTCTTTAAGATCCAGAGCCTTTCATGGCATTAAAGACCCTCGGTGGTAATGCGGGAGATGTCATGGTTAGGGCTTGGGTTAAGGCTCCTGATTATTGGGGCGTGTTTTTCAAGATGATCGAGCTGTAGAAGCGCACAAGGCAGGAAGAATGAAACGCTGATTACCAAGAACAAACCCAGTGGCGGCGTGTATTGCACACGTCGCCCGCTGAAATATTCTTTACTTAGGATGCGCAGGCTTGGTCAGCAAGAAAAACAAGGTTCTGAAGGCGCGACCATCCAATTCAAACAATGATTGAATCGCCTCACTGCTGAGCTTGAAGAATGGCCTGCGAAAATCCTTCGGCTCCTGGCCGCAAGTCCCACAGGAGTTACCCATTAGAGGCTTAAGGAACTAAATGACCTGCTTGCAGGTATTCAGCTTAGTCGCAGGCTGTCCTGGAAGAGAGGGTTGTTAAAAAGGAGTTAAACATACTAAAGTAATTACTTTAGTATGTTTGAGGTTTGCGGGTTCGCCGACCTAGCAGTGTCTTCCTTGGGCCTAAACGGGCTGCAGGGGGGCTAGAATAGAATGCAATCCGGGCTCAATCCACGACTGTTGGCTGCGTCTCTTAAGGCATTGGCAGCTGGCATGAGACGCTGTAGCTCTGCCATTCTCGAGGAGGGCGAAGGATGGGTGGACAATAATTCGGGAGGTCTAGGACCGGCGTCAGCGCTCATATTGACCCAGAGGTTGATGCTCTCCTCGGGATTAAACCCTGCTTCGGACATGAGGATTACACCGATGGCGTCTGCCTCGCTTTCCTGGGTTCTGTTAAATGGGAGAAAGATGCCATAGCGCGTGCCTACGTCGAAGATCTCTAGTGTGGTATCCGATGCGCCTAAGATTTGCGCGGCCGCGACTCCTACATTGCGTAATGCCGATTGGCTGGCGCGTTCATTGCTGTGGTTGGCTAATACGTGTCCGACTTCATGCGCGATCACAGCTGCTAATTGATGTTGATTGACCGCCACCGAGAATAGGCCGTTGTAAACGCCAATCTTGCCACCGGGCAGCGCGAAGGCGTTAGCTTGTTCGTTGTCGAATACGGTGACTTCCCAATCGAAACGGGATTGATCTTTGTTATCTAGTGCAGCCACAACGTAGTTGGTGACGCACTGCACATACTGCAGTTCTCTAGCGTCTGCAGTTGCAGGTATCTGTGTCTGCATTTCGCGGTAGCTGCGAATGCCTCGTTCTGCCATGTCGGCATCAGAGTAAAGTACGACTTGGCGTCTATCTAAGGGGGAGCTGGTGCAAGCGGCGAGTGATAAAAGGAGTGTAATAACTGCGCTAAGTTTTCTCATGACTAGTAAACAACTTTCACCTGACTTCAAAGGGACAGCAGGGCCAAAAGGGATGCATGCCAATAGTTTTGTATAGAGAAGTATAGCGCAGACACAGGTCGATCTAACTAGAAATTGCATTCTTGAGCGTCGAGTTGAACGCGAATCTCATCACCTTGCCCATCCACGATTCGCTCGAAGCAATTCCCTTCAAGGTCACGCAGGAGGCGCCGACCACTGGCTACAGGAGCGGAAGCACTGCGAGACTTCGCTTGGTCAACATAGACAATCTCGCGGGTACTAATTGTTGGTGCGTTTCTATACACAACCGTCTCAACATTTCCCGAGGAGTGTCTCGAAGAATTGAACAAGGAACCCAAAACTAGGCCACCGAAAAAACTACCAGAATCATAGCCTCTATGCCGCGAATAATAATTTCCGTAGGAGACAGTGAAGCCACTGCCATAACCCCTGCCGTAGTTATTATTGTAGTGCCGGTTGTAGTTTCTATTGTAGTTCCGGTTGTAGTTCCGGTTGTAGTTTCTATTGTAGTTCCTGCCACTGGAGCCAAAGTGATAGGAATTCGCGCGTTGATTTCCGCGGTAGTTGTTTCGGTGGTTATTGCCATAATTATGCTGGCCTGAGCTATAAGCGCCATAGCCGCGACGGTTATTGCGATTATCAGCCCATGCCGCTTGGCTGATTACCAGGGCGCCAATAATTGAAAGGCTTAACAAGATTTTTTTCATATCCATAACATTCACCCACTTCCTACAATGAACAGCTAACCAGAAGAATACTACTGTCACTGTTGAGCATACACGTGGAGAATGAATCGAAGCTGAACAGGGAAAGCCGGCAAGAGTTACGAAGAATGAAGAATGGAGAGTGATTTTTTCGATGATAATGGCATATAGCTCTTTGGCTGCGGGGCAGAAAGCCTGGACAGCATTAACTGCATCTGAACTACTCGGTCCATGGTCGCCTCTACGGGGTCCTCTGGAGAGTGCCTTGCGCGAGTTCCTCAATGATCCAATTGCGCGGAACAAAGGCAAAGACGACGCCGGATTAAAGTAGTTTGAGACTGGTAAAAATGATTGACGGTCCAGCGACGGGAGCTTGGTCTAGCCGAAGGTCCCGCTTAGGTCAGTAATCTGACTGCTGCGCCTATGCGCAGCATCTAGTGTAATAGATTTTACTGATACTGAACCGGATGGGTCGAAATCATGATTCGGCTTTCCATGTAGGTAATAGTTTCGCCGTCTATGCTTCGAAACCAATGTGGCGTGCCGGGTTGGAGAACTAGTACGTCCCCGGCGGTAACCTGCCTAGCAAGTCCACCGACTATGCCATGTTGAGTGCGGACGATGTTCGGGTCGCTGGATTCTGCTAGAGGCAGTACAAGTTTGCCGCCAGTAACGAACGTTCCGCTGCCTTCCAAAACGCGATAGATTTCCATGCTCCATGGATGAATGATGGCATACTGCTCCACCGCGCTGCTGCGGCGGCGAACCGACACGCCAGGGGAGACTGTCACTGACCAGCCGCCTGCAGAAGCAGATGACGCGGCAGCGCTATCCAATTCCGCTTCAATTTCTGCGCCGGGTTTGAATATGGCGGGCGGAGCACCGGAATCCTGAGCTAGGGCCGCGAAGCAGAGTCCAGAAAAAGTACATGCGATGAGTAGTAGTCGTTTCATGGTGAGTTCCCTTTTTATATTTTTAAGTGACGTCGCTACTCAACCTTTATAACACAGCGCTTGCACAGCGCGGCATTCGCCGCATTAGAGTGTAGGTCTAGATTAAGGTCTAGTAGTGAAAGCAAAAAACCTCCGAGGCTAGACACAAAGGTCTGGCCATCGAAGGCTTCGTGACTGCGTGCCGCCTAGGGTTTAAGGCTTCGTAAACACGAGGAAGAAGCGGTCTGTCATGTTTGGAATCTGTCCAACTTCCTGAGACAGGTCGTCACTTGCTTGGAAGAACATATCAGAAGCTCTATCGAGAACGAAGCCAGCTGCCTGCACTTGCAGAATTACATCTACCGGATCTTCACGGCGACCTAGTGTGCCAGTCTCTTGCTGCATATGACGCCGCGTGTGGTCTATAACAACATAGGTGCCACCAGACTTTAGAGTATCGAAAACTGCAGCATTGACGCGGCTGTTGTCTGCCTCATTGAAGTTATGATATTCCCGAAAATGAAGGAACATATCTGCACTTGCCACGCCGAAGTTAATTTCACCTGGCACATACCGTCCTTCTGCGCTGTTGTAATTATTTTCAATAGTCACCTGATGCGTCATGGCAAACATGTCTTGCTCGGTCCAGTCGCCCCAATTACCGAATGTGTTCGCATTGTCGACGCTGTAAAGATGTCCGTTGTCTCTCAGAACTGGGCCTAGAATCTTTGTGTAGTAAGCCTGGCCTGCTGGTAAGAATTCGATAACGGTCATGTCGGCTTCCAGCCCGATGAAGTCTAATGCAGCGATTGGATCACGGTCCGCATCTCTGGCGAGTTCCGCCTCCGTCCGATGGTCCATTCCCATTACATTCTGAACGCTCTGCTGCAGAGGAGTTAGACTTTGGGCACTAACTAGCACCGGTGAAAGTAGCGAAAGTGCCGCTACAACTAAGCTGGGTTTGATCATGTTCATAGTGTTCCCTGAAATTAGTTAGAAAATAGTACTTTCTCGGCATCTTCGAAAGCAGCCATTGGATTAATTGCTTAATAGTTGACCGAATTAGTGGGGATTCTAGCTCATTACTGAGGCGCGTTGCGAGTGTTGTTGTGCTTTCAAGCCGAATTCTAGGTCTGAATCTTTGTCAGCCACTAGGCTTGTCGCAGTGGAAAGGACAATATTAGCCTCTATGCGGTGACTCAGCTTGGTTCGCTGCAAAAGGGACAGTCGAGTAATGTGGATCTCGATTAATCGGCTGGTTTCTTGAGGATGATAAACGCAGCCTGCCTCCTTCCGGTCCCATTCGAGCTCAACTTTAAAGCCAACGTCGCTCAGATAGTTGCCCAAGGTCTCGCGTTTCAGGATATTCACGTAGGGCTTGAACACAGTAATGTAGTCAAACGCGGCCCTGCAAAATACGTTGCCTTTCTAGCGCAATACTATAGTTTGGCTTACAGCTACTGACTATCATCCCAAACGGGGATTTTTCTCGCGAGAAATGCTCTCCTCAACGAAGGCAAGCCTATTTCCTATAAGCAGGTAGATTGGGCTGACACTGAGGACGACCTCGGTCTCTTCGATTTAATAACAAGGCCTGACTAAGATAGAAGAAACGAATTTATTTTTTAAAGAGAAGACAAAAAAAAGCGTAACAAAAGTTACGCCTTGATTCTTATCGATTGACGCTGCTTAGAACTATTCTGCAACTCGCTTCATTGTAGTGTAGCGAACCGAAGTGACTTTGCCACCACCCCAATTTTCAGTACGAGTCTCGTAAGTATCTTCATCGATCATGCGCATGAAGCTATGATGAGCGTGTGGGCTCGACTCGACGTCCATATTTGTACCCTTGGTGAATTGGAAGTCGATGACACCTTTTTCACCCGAGTCTCTGAAAGTCATTGAAGGTTGATTGCCAATAGCACAGTAGTGAGTGTGAATAAGCTCTTCTTTGCCATTCTGATGGTACATGCTGACCATCTCAGCCGGAGTGCCTGCAGCAAATGTCTGCATTACTGAGGAATTGCCGATATTCTTGAATGAGACTGAAGTTGCTGCAACAGCAGCATCATCTCTAGTTTGACCAACAGGAACGACTTGAGCTTCACCAGCCCAATTCCCTTCAAGTTTTAGCATAGCCTGAAAAGCCTCATCGGATGAGAAGCCATCGCCGGCTAGGGCTGTAGAGCTAAGTAGTAGCGTGGCAGTAGAGAGTGCAGCAAAGTGTAGTTTTCTCATGGATCCAATCCTTGATGTTTTTTGACGTTGCAACAGACTATTACTGCCCCTAGGGGTTGTCAACTAAGTATTGGCTGTCATCACTCACGGTTAGTTTTCGTATGAACTCTCGGCGTACCAAGAGAAAACTCACAATAGCCTGCGCCGTGACGGACAATATCGAAACATACCAAACCATATTGATGCTGAAATCTGGCTGATAGCGAAGATAGACGGTCAATGGAACAAATATGAGTATACGCACGCCCGAACTAAGCAGCGCTGGACGCGTATTGCCTAGCCCCTGAAAGACGCCAGAGCAGGTGAAGACTATGCCTTGGGCTATGAAATTGAGGGAAATCAGTTGTAGGAAGACGACACCCACTTCCATTACTTCCGTATCGTCGGTGAAAATCATCATTAAGACTTCCGGTCGCCATTGCATGATCACTGTAATAATTAACATGACGATGCTACTAAGAATGATGCCACTGCTGAACGTGTCTCTGACTCTATCAAATTTGCCAGCGCCGAAATTTTGACCAATTATCGGGCCCACGGCGAATGCGATAGCCATAGTCGGCATAAAGATGGATTGCATGATGCGGCCACCTATACTAAACCCTGCCTGTGCTGGCGCTCCGAAGTCTTGAATCAGCCAATAAACTGCAGAAAAATACACGAATAACAAAAGCATTTCGCCACCGGCTGGGAGGCCGATGTCCAGCATCTTCCTCCAGATGTCGAATCGAGGTCGCCAGAGCGCTGGCTCGAAGGACACATATTTCTCGAGCTTCAAAAAATACAGGGTAAGCAGGCCCACGCCGATTGTAATGGAAATACTACTAGCGAGGCCCGCGCCTAGAACGCCAAGGGCTGGTCCAGGGCCCCAGCCGGCGATTAGTATGGGGGCAAGAATTATATTTAATACTACTGTCAGAGCCTGAATGACCATCGCCGGCTTGACGATGCCAGTAGCTCGCAGCGAGGAAGCCATAGCCATACTCGCGAACTGCAATGCCATGCCGGGCAGGAACCAGTAAAGAAATATCAGTCCTTCACGCAGTGCTGCTTCGTCTGCGGTAATGCTACTGAGATAAGACTCGGCTAGTAAATAACCGCCGAGCAATGTAATGACAGCGCAGACTGCGGATAAAACTAAGGATTGATTGAAAACTAGATTCGCATGATCCGGGTCTTTGCGGCCTACTGCCTGAGAAATCAGTGCAACCGCACTGACGCCCAAAACCTGCGTCAATGCCATGATAATAAACAACAGCGTGCCAGCCGTGCCTACACCGGCAACTGAGTCCTCTCCCAGTGCTGCCACGAAATAGAGGTCTACGAGCAAATACAGTGTCTGAAAGATCATTCCCGCAGCTACCGGAATAGCCATAGCTAGAATTGTCTTGGTTGCTGAACCTTGGGTGAGATCTTTCATAGAAGATTATTCTCAGAGCTTGGTGTCAAGGAGCAACGGCATTCTGGAATCAGCACTCGCCAATAGGTTCGTCGGGGGCGACTCTAGAATAACAGGGCTAGTCATTTCTGAAGCGGCGCTAAGGGTATCACCAAATGGAGGGGCCGGGTGCGCGTCGAGTAGAAATAGAGGCATAAAAGCGCAACTTTTTTTCTTGCTAATATTTTGCGTTTCAACCGAGTAGCAGAAATTCTATGATTCGCTATACTGATCACCGCGCTTTGGCTAGAAACCCACGCCCGCATTCTACAAAGAATTAGAAGGAACCATCTATGTCACCCAAGTTGTCATCCATTTTCTCATCAAAAACCCGCGTTTTTCTCGTAACCATTCTACTGAGTATTGCCTCGGGCTCATTTGCTCAAACCGTCACAATCGGCGTATCAATACCTTCGGCGACTCATGGTTGGGCCGGGGGACTGAATTTTCATGCAGAGCAATCCAAGGCACGCCTAGAAGCTGAAAACCCCGACCTGAAAATTGTCCTTGTAACTGCAAATAGCTCTTCCGAGCAGGCAAACGATCTGGAAGACTTGGTGGCGATCCACAATATCGATGCCCTAGTAATTCTGCCTTTTGAATCGGCACCTCTCACCGGTCCTGTTCGCAACATTAAGCGTCGCGGTGTCTTCGTCACTGTCGTCGATAGAGGCTTGAGCGAAGAGGGTATCGCCGATGTCTATGTGGCAGGCAACAACGCGGAAATGGGGCGTGTGTCCGCAGAGTATATAAAGGGAGCACTAGACAACACTGGCGACATCGTCGTGCTGCGCGGAATTCCTACGGTAATTGACACCCAGCGCTTCGACGGATTCATGGCGGAGTTAGAAGAAAGTAACATTAATGTATTGGACCACAAATTCGCAAACTGGAACCGAGACGATGGCTTCAGCGTAATGCAGGATTTTCTTGCGCGCTTTCCGAAGATCGATGCGGTTTGGGCACAGGATGACGACATCGCTATCGGCGTGATTCAAGCGGTACGTCAGGCTAGGCGTCAAGACGATCTCTTTATCGTTGGCGGCGGCGGCATGAAAGACATGGTGAAGCGTGTCATGGACGGCGATCAACTAACTCCTGTCGATGTGCTGTATCCACCAGCCATGATCGAGACAGCAATGGAGCTAACAGTATTGAAGTTCACTTCGCAAATTCCAGTCAGCGGCGAATACATTCTTGGCTCTCCTCTTATCAATCAAGAGAACGCCGCCGACTATTATTTTCCCGATTCGCCGTTCTAGGGCTAGACGTCCTGTATATACGTTCTATGGAAAAAGAACTAATTTTGCAATTATTAGTGAAAAGATAGTGAAAGCAACTTATGAAAACGATAAAAGGCCCGGCCGTTTTTCTGGCACAGTTCGCCGACGATGAATCACCTTTCAACTCGCTAGATGCGATTGCTTCCTGGGTAGCCGAGTGCGGATTCAAGGGTGTGCAGATTCCCAGCTGGGACGAGCGCCTATTCGACTTGGCGACAGCGGCCCAAAGTGTAGATTATTGTGACGAGGTGAAGGGAACTCTCGCCGCGCACAACGTTGAGATAACAGAGCTATCCACCCACCTTCAAGGACAGTTGGTAGCAGTGCATCCAGCTTACGACGAAATGTTCGATGGCTTTGCTGTCGAGCATGTCAGAGGCAATCCAAAGGCGCGACAGCAATGGGCGGTTGAGCAAATGCTGCTGGCGGCGAAGGCTTCCAAGAATCTCGGTCTCAGCGATCATGCGACCTTTCCCGGTGCGCTCGCCTGGCCTTACTTCTATCCCTGGCCACAGCGACCCGCTGGCCTGATCGAGACAGCATTCGATGAACTCGCTAAACGTTGGCTGCCGATACTTAATGCATTCGACGATGCCGGTGTGAACGTGTGTTACGAGATTCATCCCGGCGAAGATCTTCACGATGGCATTACCTTCGAGATGTTTCTCGAGAGAGTGAATAATCACCCGCGCTGTAATATTCTCTTCGATCCGAGCCACATGGTTCTGCAGCAGTTGGACTATCTAGGGTTCATGGATGCTTATCAGGATCGGATCAAGATGGTCCATATTAAGGATGCAGAATTCAACGCGACCGCCAAGCAAGGAGTCTATGGTGGATATCAGAGTTGGGTAGATCGCGCAGGAAGATTTCGCTCTCTCGGCGACGGTCAGGTAGATTTCAAGGCTATGTTCTCGAAACTCGCAGCTTTTGGCTTCGAAGGCTGGGCTGTGTTGGAGTGGGAGTGCTGCCTCAAGCATCCCGAAGATGGTGCTAGAGAAGGCGCCGAGTTCATTCGTGATCACATCATTCACGTTACCGACAGGGCCTTTGATGACTTTGCAGATGGCGGCAGCGATGACGCGGCGAATAAAAGAATTCTAGGAATCGACTAGCCCTTGATACGGATTACACCATGACGGACGACACTTCAGCTCAGCCTAAGCTTAGACTCGGTATGGTCGGTGGTGGGCAGGGCGCCTTCATTGGCGAGGTACATCGCATAGCCGCAAGGCTGGATGATAGATACGAATTGCTAGCAGGCGCACTCAGCAGCGACTCGACAAGAGCGGCAGCATCGGCGGTAGAATTAGGCATAGATGCCGATCGAAGTTACGAAAGTTTCGAAGACATGGCTGTGATGGAGGCCGATCGAGAAGACGGCATAGAGATCGCCACCATCGTCACCCCTAATCATCTGCATTATCCAGCTGCTAGTGCTATGTTGCGTGCGGGAATTCACGTCATCTGCGATAAGCCTCTTACGGCTACCCTCGCTCAAGCCAAAGAGTTAGCCGAGTTGGCAAATGCTAGCGGACTCTTGTTCGCCGTCACCTATAACTACAGCGCTTATCCTATGGTTAGATTAGCTAAGCAGCTAGTGGCGCAAGGCAGGCTTGGCGATATTCGCATTGTTCAGGTTGAGTATCCGCAAGACTGGCTGGCTACTAACATCGAAGACGACGATCAGAAACAGGCGGTCTGGCGAACCGACCCAGAAAAAGCTGGGGCGGGAGGCTGTATAGGCGACATCGGAACTCATGCGTTTCATCTTGCGGAATTCATCAGTGGCTTGAAGGCGACTGAACTGCTTGCAGATTTGACCTCATTCGTAGGCCAGCGTAAATTGGATGACAACGCGAACATTCTTCTGCGCTTCGACAATGGCGCCAAAGGCAGCCTCTGGTCCAGCCAGATAGCAACCGGCAATGAGAACGCGTTACGTATTCGGCTCTATGGTGACAAGGCCGGCATCGACTGGTCGCAGGAGAACCCGAATTACCTGAGCGTCACTACCCTCGGTGGAAGTAAGGAAATACTGTCCAGAGCTAACGCTAGTATTCCCGGAGCAGCTGGCTATTCGACGCGCCTACCTGCGGGGCACCCAGAGGGTTTTCTAGAAGCCTTCGGTACACTCTATAAAGATATTGCCAAGCAATTGAATGCGCGCAAGAGCAATCGAGAGTGTGCTCCGGACGCAATGCTTGTTCCCGGCATAGCCGATGGCTTACGCGGCATGCAGTTCATAGAGAAAGCAGTTAACTCGAATGTTGGAGGTAATACCTGGCAGAAGCTGAGTTAGGGTTTGCAGCGAATGCATTGCACCACTAACTAACAAGAATCGTTAACTAGAGAAACCCACCATGAGATCCACGCTCAAACCCCTATTCCTGACTCTACTACTTATCTCTGTAGTGGGCACGGCATTCGCTACAGATGACAGCAGCAACAATTCTAAAGCATCGGATACTTCCGCCATTATTGCCGGTGCGGCGGGTTCGATTTTGACCTATCCTTGGATTGCTTATCTAGCCTATGACACTGGTGAGCAATACTGCGGTGCTAGCCTTATATCTCCGACTTGGATTCTTACTGCGGCGCACTGCTTCCTTAACGAGGCGGGTGACGAAATAGATATTGAAACCGGCGCGCTTTCTACGATTTTTCTGAACACAGACACCACTACGCCTCCGGGAACTGCTGCAATCGAGGGAGCAATCGGGCAGATAATTGTGCACCCCAATTACGAGCCGGACTTTGACACGAGCCCGAACTCGAATGACTTTGATATCGCCCTCGTAGAGATCACGGCGGCCGTAGATTTACAGCCGGTGTCTTTGTTGGCAGCAGATGCACCGTTGATCGATGCAGGAATCGAGGCGATCATCATGGGCTGGGGTACTACCGCGGTAGACGCTGCGAACGAATCGATTGAACCCTCGGATACGTTACTGCAAGCGAAGCAATTGATAGTTGATAACAGCACTTGCCTAGATGTCTATTCCGACGGGATTACGGACAACATGATCTGTGCTGGCGGCAGCACGGCTGCGCCAACAACCGACACTTGTCAGGGTGATAGCGGCGGTCCACTCAGTATCGCTAGCGGGGATTCGTTTGTGCAAGTCGGTATTGTGAGTTTTGGTGGCGGA
>Ga0209223_10004049_pt1 | contig 13621 bp, 13 predicted proteins | sample COG_06_FD_184750 | JGI IMG/M metagenome (GOLD analysis project Ga0209223, IMG submission 184750) | Pelagic Microbial community sample from North Sea - COGITO 998_met_06 (SPAdes) (version 2) | ecosystem: Environmental > Aquatic > Marine > Neritic zone/Coastal water | place: Helgoland, sampling...
GATCCCCTTTGGCCAATAACCTCACAAGTTCAGGTATCCATTGTCTCGAAATTTTACTATCGGGAATGGCATACCCCCTTTTTTGACTTAATGCTTTGATTAAAGGGTTTATGCTAGAGCCAGTACCAATCGTAGTGTAAAATATTCCAAGCAGTTGATTTTTTTCGAGCTCTTCCAGCAGGGCACGGACGAAGGTATTTCCCGTTGGATGAGAAACCACAAATTTTTTTTCACTGCTCAAAGCGGGTTCATTTTCTTTTTTGACCACTGATGAATTGGATTTTCTAACCATCGATAAAAGAGCCACGCCATAAAGATTACAGGAATCAAATAGAGCAAGGGTACCAAGAAATTGGCAGGTTTTTCTCCCCAAAAATCACGGTGTAAATATCCGAATAACTTAAAAAGTGGAAAGTGGACCAGATAGAGTGAGAATGAGATTTTACCAATCCACGAAATCCAACCTAAAATCCGTCGGCCAATGATTCGGCTCAATAAATCTGCCTGCGTTAAGCAGAAAATAAAAAAGAACAAATAAAATATTGTCCATGTAATGTATTGTGTCCAAGATTCCCAATTTTTATACCTACTAAGCAGAGCAAATAATAGAGTTAGGGCAATAACTGGTACTTGGTAGTAAAGTTTAAACCCGTCTAACTTTTGATCGCGGTACAATTGGGAAATCCATGCTCCAAGTAACCAACAGGGCCACAGAAAAAAGGCAGTAAAGGAAAGCCAAACATGACCCTCGTTACTTAGGTAAATGCTAACAGCACTTATACCCAAAGATAAGATCCATAGCATGGAAGATCTCAATTTACCGAACAGGCAAAAGGCTAGAGGATAAAGAATGTAAAATTCTAACTCTAATGGAATTGTCCAAAGAGATGGATTACTCAAGAATTGCCCATTCCCCGGTGGGTAGTTCTGCGATAGACTGGCTACCCGCAAAATCCTTTCCATATCCCAAGTTTTGTCACTCCAGAGTTTAAAGCATAAAAAACTTATCCCAGCAGTAAGGATTAATGCTCCTAAGTAGGCGGGGTAGATTCGCCAAAATCGTCGAATGAAGTAGGTTTTCCAGCATGGATTCGTATTTCCCGTTGTGTTTGGATAATGAATGCAAAATCCACTAATTAAGAAAAATAGCAAAACCGCATAGCCCAAGAAAGGGGTGGGTATGGAAAGCCAAGCCATTGCCTTGGTAAACCATGAATATTCCTGTGGGTGCCAGCTGATTTGCCACCACCCGACCCATAACTCGACTCTCACATGGTAAAGTAAAACCCCCAGACATGATAACCCCCTAAGGAAATCTATAATTTGGATTCGTGGAGTGTGGTTCATTCTTGGTTGAGTAAATTTTGGTACTCATCCGCATATTCATCGAGTGTCCGAACATATTGTTCCAAATCTTTCTTTGCCAGCTTGGACCGTTCTTCATACTGAGTCTCTTCCATTTGCATCGCGGTTGTAAGACATTCTGCGAGTGAATTGATATCTCCGGGTTTACAAAACAAAGCATGAGCACCCGCGGTTTCCTTAATGCCCCCATCAGTGCTTGCAATACAGGGCACCCCCACAGATCGTGCTTCGAGTGGAGTAAGTCCTAAATCTTCCCGGGTATGAGGCGGTGTAACCATCCATTTTGCTTCCCGGGTATAGCGATGTCTTTCTGATTCGCTCACAAACCCGGGCAGTTGAACCCCTTGAATTCCCTTTTTTTTGATCGTAGCCATAACTTCTTTCCTCAGTGGTCCGTCCCCCAGCATGACCAAGGGCCAAGTATCCGGGTTGGCTGAGACTTGTTTGTATGCTTCCAATAAAATACGAATTCCTTTATTGGGTACCCATCTTCCAATGAAAAGAAACCCTTTTCTTTTTTTCGTGGAAGTTTCTTCGTGGGGCATTCTGGAGACCACGGGTAAACGGGCACTGTTCTTTTTTCGTTTCTTTTCCCAGCTATTCCACACAAATTCTGAAATGTACCATCTTCTATCTGCTTTTCCGACGGCCCATCTCCAGGACAGAAGTCTGGGGTGAATTCCTCGTCTTCGCCAATTGTAAATGGTCATTACACAGGGCTTACTCAATTTTTTTGCATACCAGATACCCTCCACCATTGGGTTGTGCAAATGTACCAAGTCACAATCTTGAATGGCATTTATAATCTCAGCATCTCTCGGAGTCACCCACTGACTGCTAAATCGCTTACTCTCGCCTTCCGTCCAATTTGAACGAATTTCGCACTCATTTTTGAGAATCGATTGATCATCCTGAAATCCAGATACTTTTTTCCTAAGCAATCTAACAACTGCCCCCTTACGAATTAGATCCTCAATCAGAGTGAGGCAAAAAGTCTCGATTCCCCCAAATTTCCCTAGGCATGGTGCCAGCATTACAATTTTTACCTTTGATAAATCTGCCATTTACCAAAGATTAAGCCGTGTATTCTTCCACCTTTTCATTTGCTTCCAAGAATAGCCAATTATGTTTTGGGTTCTGCAAGCCTCAAAGCGTGTTGTGGTGATATGATCATTTTGATTTGAATGATTTCCTTCCTGGGCAAGTTTTTCAATCCAATCTTTGCGGTATGAACCCAGCAGATGCACTCCAAATGTATCCTCATGAATTTGGGCATTGGGATAGAGGTTGGTGATTTGATTTGGGCAAACAGTCTTAGCATTGCACCGATTGGCTAAACCTGCCTGTGCCGTTGGCATAATCCACTCCGGAATTTTGTGCATATAAGATGCTCCCAAGAACCACTCTAAATAATCCCAGTCTATGGCTCGTTTGTCCCAAAAGACAAGGCCCGTGGTGATTCCCTTCACCACCTCAGGTTTCTTCCCAAGTCCCAATAAACTCCAAGGTCGGAAACAATAAGCATCCCACTGTGTATCCTTTAGAAAGACTGCTCCTCCTTCTGTTTGCGAATGATCAAACAAACCGGAAAAAGGCCGAAGAAAAAGAATGTCTGCATCTAGGTAGTAACTGATGGGGGCATTTGGATTTGCAAATAGGGGATCAAAAAATTCAATTCCCCAGATAGAATATTTTCGGAACCTTTGGCAGTTTGGTCTATCAACTAAAGCATCTAGAGTATTATCATAATTTGTATTATAGTCAGAAAACCTTACTTGTTCGTCGGGTAAATGCGAAAGAATGCAATCTTTCTCTTTTTTCGATAAATTACCGTCTGTATGAAGGAGAATTACGATTTCATCTTTGCAATGAACGAGTAAAGACTCAATACATTTTAAATAAAAACCTAACTGTGCTTTACCAATTAGTGATTGAACAATGATTGGATTACTCAATTAATTTACAATGCTTTTTTCACTGCTATTCCAACATATTTTAGGAACTGAGAATCAAAAGTTCTGACTATTATTGGCAGTATTTTCTCACTTTCACAAAAATGCTTAAAAGCAAGATTATCGTTAATGTCATCGCACACCAAAATTCCTCCATCTCTTATCGCGCTCCATAATTTTGGAAGAGCCCACATTTTCCCATCATATGACTTATCACTATCGTAGTGGCAAAGATCGAATAATTTTTCTTTCTTTAATAACTTAGGAATTGCATCGCGATCGGGTAATCTTATGAGATTCCACCGCTCTTCAAAATTTGAGGGTACAACACACCCTATTTTATCCTCATGCCGGGTTCCCCAGAATGGCATATCAATACTGGTTAATGAACCTCGATTCATACGATTAAGTAGAGTTAATAAACTTAAAGATGACCATCCATAAGCGACTCCAGTTTCAAGTATTTTCTCGGCGTTTAAATGTTTAGCTAATGAATAGTTGAGCGATATATTCCCTTGTCCCCCCCAGTTAAAATCAAAACTCTCAATGAGTTTAAAACCATCACTAACTAATAAAGGAAACTCATGATTGAAATCTAAGAAACTCCAACTTGGATTAATTTGTAAAAGAGCATTTTCTTCATCGCATGCATTTGTCTGGCACCATGACAGGGATTCTTCTGAATACGATAGAGTTGGGTGTTCTTTTCTTTTCATAAAAGATACAGCTTCACGAAAGAATTGTTTGTAAAGGGATGGTCTGAAAAGGAACCATACAAAAATGCTGAATCTATACTTATTCATTTTAAGTTAAAATAATTTTATTACTGGAGCATTTTAAGGATAATTACCGTTTTTGAACCATGATGAAAGCGAGGAGATAACATGCTCAAGCTTTTCTTCACTTAATTGAGGGTACATGGGAAGGGTCAGGTTTTTTTGATAAAAATTCTCGGTCATCGATAACTCATCTCCACCCCTGATCCGATTAGCATAGGCAGCATGCTGATGAACGGCTAAGGGATAATGCAGACTAGCTCCTATGTCTTTGGACCTTAAATGATTTAATAATTCATCCCTTCGTTCACATTCAATCACATACAGATGCATTGCATGAAGTTCGTTAGTATTATGGGAGGGGAGGGTAACTGGTAGATCTTCAAAAGCATGGTTATACCTTTGAGCGATTAATCGGCGCTTTTCATTGTCATCGCTCAGGTGTCTTAGTTTAACCCGCAAAATAGCTGCCTGCATTTCATCGAGTCTCGAATTAAAGCCGGTGATTGTACTTTCTCTGTTTTCGTTCCAGCCATATTGACGAAGTGACTCGATTTTGTTTGCAAGATCTTTTGAATGGCAAAGGATAACTCCACCATCTCCAGTTCCTCCTAGGTTTTTCGTCGGATAGCAGCTGTAAGCGGCAAGGACACCGAATGTTCCCACTTTTTGTCCATTAATCTTAGCACCATGTGCCTGCGAGCAGTCTTCAATTACTTCGAGTTGATGTGCTTTGCCTATTTCAAGAATTTTAAGCATTTCTGCCGGTTGACCATAAATATGAACGGGCATGATGGCACGAGTTTTGGGTCCTATTCTCTCTTCAATTGATCGTGGATCAATACACCGGGATACGGGATCAATATCTGCAAACACAGGTGAGCATCCAGCCTGTTCAATTCCAGCAACAGTGGCCACTGCGGTGTGAGAAGGGGTGATGACTTCATCGCCTAATCCAAGCCCCAAGCTCCTTAGGCAAAGAGCGATAGCATCGGTTCCATTGGCCACTCCCACCACATGTAAATTTTCTCCATGAAAAGAAGCAAACTCTTCCTCAAAAGCGTTTACTTCTTTGCCCAGAACATACCATCCCGAATCCAATACCCGTTGGATGGCTTCATCGACTTCCATCTTATGAGCTTGGTAAGAAGCGGAGGGGTCACCAAATGGAATCATATTTTTAAATGTAGTGTTCTATCTCGGATCGAAAATACTCGAGTGATCTTTTGATTCCTTCCTCAAATTTAATTTGCGGTTTCCATCCGAAAGCTGAGCTGAATGAACGGTAGTCACAGATAAAATCTCCCACATCGATTGCTTTCCTGTCCTTCGGGAATGGAACTAGGTTCCATGACGCTCCTTCGAATCCATGACACATGATTTTTGCGGTTGCGGACAAACTCATTGGATCAGGTGCTCCCAAATTATATACTCTGCCAATAGCTTTGCTTTCAGTAGAGGCAATGATCAAGGCATCTACTAAATCGTCCACATAGTTGTAATCTCTTCTTTGTTGCCCATCTCCATAAACCTGAATCGGTTTTCCCTCAAGAAGGTTTCTTATCCAAATACCTAGAAAAGTTTGCCGAGCATCTTTTATACGCATTCTTGGACCGTAAGTGTTGGTCAACCTAAGTACACTGGATCGAATGCCATGTGCCTGGTTATAGAGCAAGTGATATTGCTCACCGGCAATTTTGTTAACTCCATTTACATCAACTGGGTTCAAGGGATGCTTTTCATCTACGGGTAAATATTGTGGTTTCCCGTAAATTTGGCGAGTGCTCGCAAATACAATGCGAATATTAGGATTGTTTTTGCGACAAGCTTCCAAAATCGATAACTGAGCCTTGGCGTTTATATCTAAATCAGTAAAGGGATCATTCATCGAGTCCAAATGACTGGTTTGTCCAGCTAAGTTGAAAAGATAATCCTGATCTTTTATTAATTCATTGATTGAGAAAGGATCTCGAACATCAGAAAGGTTAACCACTATTTTATCCCTTAGATCGTGAAGATTTCGAAGATTCCCTCCATATTCTGGAATCAAACTATCCACAACGGTCACCGTATTATCAAAGTGTAACAGCCTTCGAGCAAGGTTTGATCCAATAAACCCTAAACCACCAGTAATGAGAATTTTCTTACCTGATATGTGCATTGTTATTATTTATTTCTAATACCAATTTCTTTGGCTGGGTTTCCTGCAACAATTTGATCGGAAGGAACATCCTTGGTGACGACTGACATTGCCCCAACTACTGCATTCTTTCCGACCTTGACTCCAGGCAAAATCATTGCCCTTGCACCAATAAAAGCATTAGCCTCTATAGTGATTTTTTTTACAATTAATTGTAGTGCAGGATCCGAGAATTCATGGGTTCCTGTACAAAGGTATGCTTCTTGTGCTATAGTTGCTCCCATGTGAATGTCAATTTTTCCTAAAGAATATGCATTTGTTTTTTCCCCTAAACACGCTCGATGATTCATTCTTAAATTCCAAGGGATTTGTATTCTTGCGGAACTATGTATGAAAGGTAGACCTTTAAGTTTAGCCCCAAAAATCTTTAGGACTAGCAACCGCCAAGGATTAAAATATTTGGGGGTCCAATAGCAAAGTGTTAACCAAGAAAGCCTCCAAAGTATTAAAATTATTTGAACCCAAATGGACCATGGGCTTTTATAGGGATTTATGTGGATTTTAGGATTCAATTTTAATAATGTTCAGATAACGATTCTAATTGATTTAGTAGATCGTTAGTAAAGATTTTGGCAGAAGAAGGAGATAGGTGGCTGTTATCATGTGACAAATATGTACCCTCGGGTGACAGTATAAAGGGAACCCCTAAAAATTTTGCAAGAGATGAAACTAAAAACGGATTTAGATCGGGTGCTGGCACTTGAAAAAGTATTGGTTTAACTGATTGCTTCCTAGCCCAATCTAAAAAATTTAATGCAGATTCTTTAGTGTACTTTGATAGTTTTTGACTTTTGGATTTGTAAATGAATTCATGTGGTTTGATATTAGCTAAGAGATTAATGCAACCGTTTTTATTAGAGCGATAAATGAAAAATGGTTTTGCAGCTAATCTAAACTGTCCGAAGTATGCACGAATGTGCAAATGTATTAACGAAGAAACCTGAAAATCATAAAAATCAATTGAATTTGCCCAAAAACCGTTTGAAATTGACCGAAATGACTGAGGGGAAAAATCATCCGTAAATATGTAAGGGCCAACATGAACCAACAAATACTTGGGTTTGATTTTGTATTGGTCTAAAATCCATAATCCTACATTTTTGTTATCTGAAGAATCGAATGATAAATTAAAAGAGTTAGATTTAGTCCTGCTAGCAAATTTGCTTATTGAATCATGATTCAAACCAAACAGGGGGCGCGAGTTACCTATAAAAACTATGTCAGAAATTTTGAGGTATTCCAAACTTGGTGAATTAGTTCTTATAATGGAAGATCTCTGTTTAGATTTTATATGAGTAGAACTTAGATAAAACTCATCATTTTTTATATATTGATTTATGGCATTAATGTAAATTTGACCTTTATCATTTTCTATGAAATGAAACATAAGAAAAAATAAACAAAGAATAGCAATTCGATTAATTAACACTTTAAAACCTAAAATAAATAAATTCTGTTGAGTTTCCAGGTACAAAAATGCAATTAGTTATGAAAAATAAGGAAAGCAAAATTCTGTCTAAAAGCCTAAGTTGAGAATAGCCTTTATAATTTCTTAAATATCCAAAAATATGCCAAGTAATTACAATTAAAATTGCATAGAATGACAATGGGTATGCACTAAATAAATTGTAAATTCTTGGAATTGAGAATTCACCAATCAATAAAGATCGCAGAGTATGCAGTGCGAGGAATACATTCTGTTCTCGAAAGAAAATCCATAGTGTCATTACCGTTACGAAGCAAAAGATTACTTGTGAGATTTTATAAGTTTTTTTGACGATTGTGTTTTTGGTAATTCGTATTTTAGTTTCCAAAATATAACGATCTATTATCAAAGCGATTCCATGGAGTGCACCCCACAATCCAAATGAAAGAGTGTTTCCGTGCCAGAGACCAGAAATGAGCATTACGATAACAAGAAGGATACAAATATTTATTTTAGGATTTTTGTTACCTCCCAGTGGTATATATAGATAGTCAAGTATCCATTTTGATAGAGTACGGTGCCAGCGTTGCCAAAATTTAGAAAGAGAGCATGCTATATAGGGTGACCTGAAGTTTCGTGGTAGTACAAAACCGAACAATAAAGCAAGTCCAATGGCAATTAGCGAGTACCCTGCAAAATCACCAAATATTTGACAACCAAAGGCAATAATAAGGCAGAAAGGTAAGTCAGAACCGTTTTCCCAATAGTATGTTTTGTCCCATTTGTCATTCATTAAGACAGCAATGTTATCTGCTACTACTAGTTTAAGGAAAAGTCCATGAATTATTCTTTCTATTCCTCCCCAAAAAAAGAACTTATGATTTTTCCTTAGGCTTCTTAATTGTGATACGAAAAAGTTTGATCGTACGATGGGACCAGCAACTAGTTGTGGGAAAAATGTAATATATAACAAATAATCACTGTAGCACTTGTAATTTTTGACTTTATTGCGGTGTAAATCAAAAATATAGGATAGGTTTTGAAATGTATAAAAAGAAATACCTACCGGTATAACTAAATCGTAACTCGGTGACGAGAAACTTAAATTATCGGGAAATATTAGTTCATGATATTTATAAAAAAGAAGATGACTTATATTTAAAATAATTGATATTAACCTAAGTGATAAATTATTATTTTTATTGAGTAAATATGTAAAGATTGATACAATTATTATATTAAGAGTGTGAAGAGGGTAAAAAATACTATAAATAATACTACTTATAATAAGTAGAAATATAGAATTATATTTATTGGAAATAAAAAATCTCCAGATAACATAGAAGAATAAAATAATTATCCAAAAAATTGGTGAGATAAAATTCAAACTTTCACTTCATTTGGTGTTAAATATTCATAAATTTATCTGCAACTTCTTTTGCTCATGAATAACTAGAATTTTCATTGAATATAATTAATAATTTAGTGAGGGATTAGAGAAGTCATGAGTGCCTGTACACAGGTATACTTCTTGTAATACAATAGCACCCTCAGGAATTTCAATTTGGCCAAGAGAATAGGCTTTTGCGTACGCGTCCAAGCATGAACGGAGCCACATTTTAAATTCCATGGAATTTAAAATGTGGCAGAACTATGTACAAATGGAAGCCCGGAAATCTTTGCACCAAAAAATTTAAGGATGAGTAATCGCCAGGGATTAAAACTTTGGAGTCCATTTGCAAAAGAAAAACCAAGCGATTCGCCAGCATGTTAAAACCAATTGATGCCACCATGGCCAAGGATTTTGATAAGCAGTTTCTTGTTTTTTCGGATTCAATGGATAATTTTTAGCATCTTCTTAGCAGTATGTGCAACACCATCAAAAAATTGTTGTCTTGGTTTTTGTAAAAACGAAATCATACGAGCTACTGTAGAATCGTCATTCAGTAAAAATACTTGATCAATAAACTCATTCATAACAAATAATTTACTCTTTGGTGTGTCGCCATCATCAAAGGCTAAAACAGGTAAACGATGTTCTAGCATAGTCGCAGTTGTGCTACTTTTACCGATAATATCATACGGCGTTGTACAAATACCAATGTCACTCATCTGGATTTGTTTTGATATTACCTCACTAGGCAGTTTTCCATCTACAGTAATTTGTAATCCGTATTTTCGGGAAACATCCATTAATTTATTGAAACCAGTACTTTCTCTTTTTCTGCCGAGTACGTTAATTTGAACTGGCCTTTTTAAAAACGATGAGATCTGAATTATTATTTTTGCAAAAATGTCGTAAGGGAATGTTTCATAAAGAGTTCCGAAAAATGCGATCTGTAGTACCTTAGAACACTTTTTTTCGATATTTTCTGCATAAGGGATACCTCCGCATAGATAAAGGTAATTGGCATCGACCCCAGTATTATAAAGCCGATCTATAACAGCTGCATTCGAACAGGTTACAGCGTTGGGGTTAGCAATTTTTAGAAAATTGAGAATTTCTTTCTTTTGTCTCCAACCGACCATTTTTTCTTTCCAAGTTGCATTTGGGTAAGCACCGATCCAAATTTCATGGAAATTAATATGAGTATTTCTACCTTTTAATGATTTAGCGAAATCGGATAATTCTTTTTTTGATAAACCAGTAGGAGAAAAAGCATAGGGAGCAAATTGAACACTGTATATGTCAGCATCAGGAAGATTCTGTGCTATATCCGATAATGTACACTCTTCTTCAATGGCGATATGCTTGCATTCACTATTATAATTTTCAAACTCGGAGATAAGAATCTTTATATAGTCAGAGATACCACATTTACCGGGCTTATTGGGTCCAGATAAAAAACAGATTTTCAAAATTTGATAGTTTGAGTATTCAGTAAACTTTCAATGCTGGTATACGCTTTAATAACAGAGGCAATGGAAGATGTTCCTGTTCTTTTTTCTTTACCCAGAATTATCCCTTCAGGATAACCCCATTGTTTGCGATGCAATTCTGTACTAGCGTAACAATCTCCTAGCAATGTAAGCGAGGGAATTTTGAAAGCTCCAGCTAAATGCATACTTAGGGATGAGTTGGTAACAATAAAGTCAGAAGTTGATACCATTGCAGCAGATTCTCGAAGTGATAAATGTCCGCATAGATTTAAAACTTCGTAATCACCATGAATAATAATCCTATTTTTGTCTTCAGAAGCTCCAATAATGCAAATTTGAAAACTTTTATTTTTCAAGAGTAGACCTGTAAGTTCAGAATAATTTTGATCTCCCCAGCATTTCTCGGGGAAACCACCACCGGGGGCGATGATTAAACGTTTTGTTTCAGGCAGTTTTACTCCCCAACTAGTTTCTGCTGAATTAATTTCTCTTTGAGAAAGATTTAAAACCGGGCGAGATTCAACTTCAACTTTGATGCTGGAATCGATTAAAGAGAGGAATTTTATTCCTGATTCTGATACATTACAATTTTCTTTGAACACAACATTCTTATTACACCATTTATCCCCACCGGCATATCCTTTTACGCCAAAGCATTTAGGGATTCCACACCTTCGCAACAACCAGGATCCTTGTCTGCTGCCTAGCATATCAATTCCGTGGGTGAATTGCATTTTGGTGATATACCGAGCTTCTTTCGAGAATAGAGCATAAATAAGACCTTCAAAAAATGTCTTGAGAGAATTTGCAGGATGGTTACAAATTTGTTTATTATGCCAAGGTGCATTACAAGAAATAATATCGTCAATATGCGGATTGTTCTCTAACAGCGGTCTAGCCCAGTCGCCTGTGCCTATTGAAATTTTAGAGTTCGGGAAGGCTTGTCTTAAACCCTTTGCCAAGGGTGTTGAAACAAGGACATCTCCTAAGTCATTGTTTCTGAGGATGAAAAATTTGTAATAATCTGTAGTACTTACCATATAGGAGAAAGGACTAGTACATCGGTGGCATAATCATGCGGGTAATCCACTGCTTTGAATTTAGAAACTAATTTGTTTAAGTTCGATCGTTCTAATAATTTAGGTGTTTCTCCAAAATTACCAAAATCCTCTTTTTTACAGAGAAATAAATCGAAACCGAGTGACTCAAGGTATTGGAGGGGAGCATTTGTTTTTCTCCCGTATCTTTGTTGGTTTTCCGGAATGATTTCAATGTATAGAGCCTTTACTAAATGACTAGTTAGGCTTTTTTTCCAACCCTGTAGAGCAGGCAACTCATGGCCTTCAATATCAATTTTTGCAAAGTCTATGCATTTTAACTTTTTCTTGTCGCAGTAATCATCCAAAACTAAATTTGGAACTTCAATACCTTCTTCAAAATCTGATGAGACATGAGATTGCCCTGTTTGATTTGCTTGAATTTTAAAACGGGTTTTTCCGTTTGAGTTATTTAGGCAGCAATGGTTGAGATGAAAATTATTGTCCGCATGCAATTTAATAGACTGCGTGAGAAGTCGTATTAGGTACGCGTTTGCTTCAAAGAGGTGATAATTAGCTTTAGGGTTTTGAGGTATAAGTCCAAAACTGCAAAATCCAACATTGGATCCTAAGTCAAAGAAAGTACCATCCTTAGGAAAAAAAGCATCTGCAATTTTAAAGAATTCAGGTTCGAAAATCCCCTTTATGAAAACATTTTTTGGTTCTGGGTCTGTTAGGTCAACGAAAGCATTTGAATTTCCATTAAAGCATATTTCAGTAAATTTATTTTGTAGCCCGAATCGGATAAAAATATCGATTATTTTATGCCTCAATAAGTACTTTGGTAAAGATTTAGCAAGTTGCATACAAATAGAAATAATCCTTTGAATCGAAATTATGATTCTGTAATTTAAAGCAAGGGAAGCCTTTTTCAACTTGAAGGAATTTTTTGTAACCAGCCTTTTTCAGTAATTGAATCGATTGTTTAGTTTCATCTTCGTTAAGCGTCATCTCCATTGAAATAGCGGGTTTATATTTTGCTAAGCTTTGGTATGCACCGATTAGAACTTCTAACTCAAATCCCTCAACATCACATTTGATGAAGTTGACTTCAGTTAATCCATTCTCTGACACATATTCGTCAATTGTACGCACAATAGTTTGGGATTTATTCGGATTTAATTTTGGGACATTTAGAATACTCGCTTTTTCACTATCATTAGGATCATAACTAATAATTGCTGACCCACTTTCTTTTCCAATTGCACAATGATTGATTATCACATTGCTAAAACTAGTTCTTAACTTTTTAAGTTTATTAAATGATTCCGGCACAGGTTCAAATGCGTGCACTTGGCCTTTGTTACCAGTTAAAATTGAGAAAAGTGAAGTGTAATAACCCTGATTAGCTCCAATATCTAAAACCGTGTGACCTTTTTTAATCTTTCTTAGATAAAGTAATTTTTCGTAATTTATACTTTTCCTAAATCGAGATAGGGATCTATATAAAATAGGGTTTCGTGCTAAAAAAGAATTATGCATCAATTACTTTTAAATTTATTGTAAGTTAATGCCATTATCACTGTAAAAGTTGTTAGGGATTGAGAAATTAAAACCATAATCCCAGCACCCTTAAATTCAATAATGCATCTTTTAAGATCTGTTGTTAGCATTCTAAGCAAATGTCTACAGTATTTTTGGATAGAACTGTGTTCATAACTTTTAGGGTGTTTATCAATAAATTTAAGAAGTTCAGAAACTTCAAAGCCCTTGGGTTTCCAATTGTTGCCTTCGTGTTTAAGCGTTCTCCAAGGGTGACAAACAGAAGCTTCCTTCACAAATTTAGATTGGAGTCCTAATGAATTTACACGGTAAGCAAAATCAATGTCTTCATATGCTACTTTAAATCTTTCATCAAAACCACCGACTTTATTAAAAACTTCTTTTTTTACACAAAGATTACTTGTCCAGAACATATCCCCATG
>Ga0209223_10004050_pt1 | contig 13620 bp, 10 predicted proteins | sample COG_06_FD_184750 | JGI IMG/M metagenome (GOLD analysis project Ga0209223, IMG submission 184750) | Pelagic Microbial community sample from North Sea - COGITO 998_met_06 (SPAdes) (version 2) | ecosystem: Environmental > Aquatic > Marine > Neritic zone/Coastal water | place: Helgoland, sampling...
TGAACTGACGAAAGTTGTAACAAATTTCAAGTTACTAGCGATTGGTGCTGGCTACGATAATGATTTTTGTTACACATTAGAAGTACCAAAGGATAAGGTGAGCATAACGATTAGTGATCCAGACATTGAATATGAAGTGATTGGATACGATGGTATTACTGAGGTTCGATTGACTCGTATAAAGTCTGTCTTCGGAACGACAGGCTTTGTAAATACTAGAGAGTCAGACCCCATTTATGATCCATTAAATTTCAGTATTACGGCTGAAATAGATGAGACTGAAAAGATCAATGGCAATAGCTTCGCTTACGACTTCTTCATCCGAATTGATGGGGAAGAGGGTAGAGAAGTGCATATGGCTGGAAAACGTCCAACTGGAAAAGTGAAGAGAACATATTTTGGTTCGGCTGACGATGATACGAATCCATCAAATGGAAAGCTTTGTTTGAACAAGAATAACCTTCCATGGGCACTTATGATACCAGAGGTTTGGGATTACCCAATGGAGAAAGAGAATATCCTAGATGCTTACCCTGATTTTGCGGATTTTGCACAGAACAATCCAAATTTCCCTTGGTTCAGCGATTTCCATGGTGGAAGAGTTGTGAGGTCTAAACTTTATAAAAAGAAGTAGCGCAATAAGCTCCGATAGCTTAAATCTTCTTACGGTACCAATCCCTTTTGAGGCAAAATCCTTTGTTTCGGAAGGGATTTTCTGTTTTGACCCTTTTGAAGGAGGAATGAAAAACTAGTATTCTCGGATAAAGTTGTAATTTTATTATCAAGTTGTTAACTGCCGTCCAACTCAATTAGATGGTTTTTATATTAGTCCCTTGCTACATTTAATCTCATCTCAACCTAAATTAAGTATGAAGACCATCCTTAACCCTCGATTTTTCTCCTTCATTATAGGACTATTGTTTTTTGCCCAATTGGGTTTTAGCCAAGACCAAAAACCTTTAACGCTTGAAGATTATGCCCAGTGGAATAGCATAAGAAATGCTTCTATTTCACCTGATGGCAATTGGATGACCTATGCCTACACGCCAAATGAGGGTGATGCAAAGCTTCATGTACGTGATATTGACGGTGATACGCTTCGCACAACGATCAATGGAAAGCAAGTGGCATTCTCAGCCGACAGTAAATGGCTAGCCTACTTAGTAGATCCATCAAAAAAAGAAGCCGATAAGCTTAAGGCAAGCAAAAAGCCAGTCCAAAGCCATTTACAACTCATCAACCTTGGCACAAACACGGCAAGTGATGTCAAGAGCACAAAATCTTTTAGCTTCTCTAAAGCCTCTAACTATATCGCCATACATAAGAACGCTGGTGATTCGAAAGCAGATCATAGTGGGAGCGACCTTATCTTAAAAGATTTGAATGGAGATCGTACACTAAATATTGGTAATGTGTCCAGTTACGCTTTTAATAAAGCAGGTACACTTTTCGGCTATTTGGTTGATGCTGATGAAGACAGCGGCAATGGACTCTATATCATAGACCTGAGTGATTTGCGCGCTTGGCCAATGCATACAGGTGCTTTCACCTATGCACAAATGACATGGAACGAGAAGGGTGATCAAGTAGCAGTATTATATGGGAGTAAAGAGGAAGGTAATATGCTACGCGACAATACCTTGTATTGGGCAGTTAACTTGATGACGGGAATGTCTGCTTCGATTAACCATAACACTTTTACGGCTGCTAGCTCCGGTTTTCCTGAAAACATGGTGATCAGTGAATATTCAGGACTGACTTGGAATGAAAACAATACACAGCTTTTTTTCGGTGTGAAGGAGCAGCAAAAAGAAGTTAAAAAAGAGGACATGTTGAAAGCCAATGTTGATGTATGGCATTGGAAAGATGAACAAGTTCAATCCACTCAGATTGTCCGCGCAAACCGAGATCGCAGGGCTACTTATGCGTCAGTATTAAACATAGCGAACAAGGCTTTCTTCCAATTAGAGAATAGTGATATGCCGAACGTTAACTTCAGCGAGACGAGCAAATGGGCGGTTGGGAGTAATAATACCAAGTACCGAAATGATGTCAATATCCCTGGAGGCTATGCTGATTTATACAGCATCAATACGGAAACTGGCGCTAAGCAATTAATTAAGGAACGTAACTATTTTAATTTAGGTATTTCACCAAATGGCCAGTGGGCTATCTTCTCTACAGATGCTGAGTTGATGGGGTATAATTTTGCGAGTGGCAAGACAACCAACCTAACAGCTAAAGTCGATATAAGCTTTTTAAACGAAGATTTTGATAAGCCAACCGAAAAGCCAACCTATGGTGTTGGTGGCTGGTCCAAAGATGGGAATTGGGTGATCGTGAACCATAAATTTGATCTCTGGGCGATCTCTTTAAATTCCGATGAAGCGAAAAACCTTACACAGGGTGTCGGTAACGATGAAAGCATCCGTTTCAGAATGATGCAACTAGATCGTGAAGCCAAAGCCTTCGACATGACGAAGCCATTGATGCTTTCGGCCTACGGAGAGTGGACAAAGAAATCAGGTGTTTATTCGGTGACTTTGGGCAAGAAGCCAAAGGCCTTGATCTATGAAGACAAAATGATTGGAAGCGTCACCAAAGCCATAAAGGCCGATAAGGTGATGTTCACACAGCAATCTTTTGTTGACTTCCCTAATTACTGGGTATCAGACTTATCCTTTAAAAGGCCTAAGAAAGTTACCGATGCCAACCCACAACAGTCAGAATACAAGTGGGGTAAAAGAATCTTAGTGGATTATACAGATAAGAGAGGGCACAAGCTCCAAGGAACACTGGCCTTACCTGCCGATTATGAAGAAGGTAAAAAGTACCCAATGGTGATTTATTTCTATGAGAGAATGTCGCAAAGACATCACCAGTATTCTATGCCTACTTATGACGACAGACCACACATGTCGACTTATGCAAGTAATGGCTATCTCGTATTGATGCCGGACATTATTTTCGATGTAGGCCTACCAGGTTCATCAGCTTTAGACGATGTAACAAGTGCAACCCAAGCGGTTATTGACTTAGGATACGCTGATCCAGAACGAATTGGTTTACAGGGACATAGCTGGGGTGGTTACGAGTCTTCATTTATTGTTAGCCAAACGGACATGTATGCGTGTGTTATCACGGGCGCACCACTTACTAACCTTATCAGTATGTACAATGTCGCGTACAAGCGTTCTGGTAACTTAAATGGCCCAATACTCGAGTGGTCACAAGGCAGAATGGGTGTGAGCCCTTGGGAGAATATGGAGCTTTATAGAAGCCAATCACCGATTCATCATGCACAGAATATCAATACACCATTTATGATTTTGCATGGTACCGCTGATGGTGCAGTGGACTGGGTGCAGGGATTGGAATATTACTCGACTGCCCGTAGATTAGGCAAAGAAGTAATTCTACTGTCTTATCCAGATGAACCACATCACCTGGGCAAAGAAGCCAATCAGAAGGATTTTCAAACTCGAATGAAGCAATATTTCGATCACTATTTGAAGGATGCTGAAGCACCACTTTGGATGAAAGAAGGAGTGAAGCACCTCGACAAAGGGCGTGTTGGTCCTGAAGTAATGGAGAAGAATTAGGGGAAATGGGAAGTAGCGTATAAAAAGGGAACTATGGCAACTACCATCAAGGTCTGCGATAATGTGTGGCCAGTACTAGACTATAACAGTTGGAAAGAAACTTTGAAGACGGTTCATCAGTGGACACAAATTGTAGGGAAAATCCGATTAAAATCTATGCCTTGGCAAAACCACTCTTGGCATACGGCACTCTATGTTACCGCCAGGGGGCTTAGTACGGGGAGCATGCCGTATAAGGATGGTATCTTCGAAATAGAATTCGACTTTGAGCATCATCAGCTAATCATTTCTTCAACTTTCAATGAAAATGAGATTGTTGGTTTATTTCCTCGCACGGTGGCAGATTTTCATCGAGAGCTATTTAACAAGCTCAAGAAACTCAATATCAATGTAACGATTCATAATAAGCCCAATGAGTTAGCCGAGGCCATTCCGTTTGCCGAGAATACCATTAACAGATCATATCATCAGGAGAGTGTTCAAAACTTTTGGCAAGCAGCCGTGAGTGTGCATAATGTGTTTCAGAAATTTAGAAGTGGCTTTATCGGCAAATGTAGTCCTGTCCACTTTTTCTGGGGTGCTTTTGATATGGCCGTTACAAGATTTTCGGGACGTAAGGCACCGCTGCATCAAGGCGGAATGCCTCATATGCCATTAGAGGTAATGCAAGAAGCTTATTCTCAAGAGGTCAGTAGCGCAGGCTTTTGGCCCGGAAGTGATGATTCCCCATTACCCGTTTTTTATTCCTATTGTTATCCTTCGCCTACTGTTTTTGCACACTATGACATTAAGCCTGAACAAGCTTTTTGGAGTGAGGAAATGGGGGAGTACTTCTTGAAATATGACGATGTCCGCATGGCCAAAGACCCCGAAGCGATGCTGATGTCGTTTCTTCAAACCACCTATGATGCCGCAGCTGTTGCTGGCAACTGGGATAGGTTCAATCTAGAATTAAGAACTAAGCCTTAGTTAGTAAGGTTTTTTGGTAGCAGTGGAGCCTTATGCAATCTTGAGGATGTGATAATTCTTTCCGTTACAGGAAAAATCATCTCCTGCCGACAAGCCTCTCATTTCCTGATAAATGGGTGATTCCACAGAGAGGCATGTTACCTTATGACCTTGATGATCAAAGCTTTTGACACTTGTTGACACATAAAATACTTGGTCCTTTACCATAACCAATGACCCTGGGGTTGTCTAATTATGTCTTCAGAATTCCATTGGGCTGGGACATTTTTGCCATCGGTCTTATGACGACTTTGTTACTCACCATGCTGACAGTTGGCTACATTTCTTTGAAGGCAGCCAGAACCAATCCATCAGAAACGCTGCAAATAGAATAAGCCGCACTTATAATTAGCGTTATAGAATTTGAGCTTTATTGGCTAGTTTAGTTCTTATTGTCAAAAAACTTAAAGACTAGCCACATGATCTCACGTTTACTTATCTGTCTATTTTTATTTTCAGGCACTTTTGCCATTGCACAAAAGAAGGTTCCCCTACGGAAATCTTTAGAAACTTCGAAAAGGGCCATTCGTACGGATGTGCCAATGACGAATACCATTCGCAAAGCCTTTGCTGAAGGCACCCGTGATTTCACTGGAAGTCCTGGTGAGAACTATTGGCAAATCCAGACGGACTATGATATCGATGCAAGTCTAAACCCTAATACTCAGGTGATAACGGGAAGCGAAACGATCACCTTACATAATAATAGTCCTGTTGAGATGACTATGATTGTTTTAAAACTGGATCATAATATTTTCAGAGCAGATGTTCCTCGGGGCTCATCTAGACCGGCAGAAACAACGGATGGTATGGTGGTCACTAGAATTACCGTTAATGGTGATCTAGTAGATCTTGATCCAATTCCTAGACCACGTCAAAGAGGTGTTCAATTGGCACCGCGATTAGAAGCATCAGGTCTGCAGCAAACTGTGGCTTACATTTCTTTAGCCAATCCAATTCCAGCAAACAGCAAAGCTACTTTAGCCATAGATTGGAACACGAAATTACCAGGCGGAGAGAAAGGCAATGCCCATAGAATGACGCAACGTTGGCAAAGAAGACTTTTTCAGCCAACGCAATGGTTTCCCCGTGTAGCCAAATTTGATGACTTAAGAGGATGGAAAACCCAGCCATATTTAGGGCCTGCTGAGTTCTTCAATAACTTCGGCCGATTTGATGTTAAAATCACTGTACCTGCGGGCTGGTTAGTGAGTGGGACTGGTGTACTCCAAAATCCAGAAAACGTTTTAATGGCACCAATTAGAGCACGTATCGCAAAGATTACTGACTCAGATGATGAGATTACCATCGTAGGTGAAGATGAAAGAGGCGCTGGAAAAGCGACTACTACCGGAGAGAGTCTCACCTGGCATTATATGGCAGAGCAAGTAAACGACTTTGCATGGGCCACTTCCAATGAATTCATCTGGAAAGCCACACGTGCTACAATCCCTGGAAAAGGAGAGATACCAATCCACATGTTCTACCTACCAGAGAGGGCGGATCGATTTGCTCGTGCAGGGGAATTAGGAAGACATGCCTTAGAGTTTTATTCTAACCTATGGGCGCCTTACGCTTTCCCACAACTGACTTTTCAAGATGGACCGAGTGCAGGTATGGAATATCCAATGGTCGTGAATTCGAATCAAGGTGCTGCTGATCATGAAATTGCACACCAATGGTGGCCGATGATGTTGGGTACCAACGAAACGCGATATGGTTGGATGGACGAAGGATTCAACTCTTACATGAATATTCTCTCTGCTAATGATAGAAGAGGCGTGCCTTTCAATTTGGATGGTAGAGGAATGAGTTATGGTAGAGTAAGTGGCGGAGAAGATGAGGCTACCATGATGTGGAATGCCAATTATGGAGGGAATGGCTATGGTTATCAAACCTATAGTAAAGCACCGGCCATGTTGTCTATGCTAGGCGGTATTGTTGGTGATGATGCAGTCATCGCTGCCATGAAAAAGTATTCAGAAGTGTGGGCGTTTAAGCACCCATCTCCATGGGATTATATGTTTTTCATGAACAACGAATTAGATCAAAATCTAGAGTGGTTTTGGTATTATTGGTTATGGACCACTGAGTCTGTAGAAGGATCAATCCAGAACGTTAAGACTGGAAACAATACGGAAGTTACGGTACATCAAGCGGGTGAAATGCCTTCTCCTGTTGTACTGAAAGTAGAATTTGAAACTTCCGGGCCTACGATCAAATCCATGAAGAACGCAGTAATGGTAGATGATCATACAGCCATTGTTACCTACCCAGTTGATGTTTGGATGAATGGAAGCCGAACGTATACCGCCAAACTCGCTTTTGGAGGTAGAAAGATTTCAAAAATTACGCTCGATCCAGGACAAAGATTCCCAGATAAGGATGCCAAGGATAACGTTTGGACGAATAAGTAGTCCGTTTATTCTTTGTTGTACGTCATTGCGCCTTCGCTGAAGCTTCAGCGCAAGCGATCTGAATGAAGCACAGCGCAATGAAGAATCTGTTCATTCAATTGGCGAGCTCCCTGTCTACCGACAGGCGGTAATTCCCTGAAGATTCGTGAAGCAACTTGGAGCCCTTTCGTTTTACTCAGGATGACGAATACTAAAATGTTCGTCACCCTGAATTTATTTCAGGGTCTATAAAGTGCCGTTGGCTTAAGATATCAGGTTCTGAAACCTGCCTATGTCGGCAGACACGCAAGTTCAGAATGACGGTTGTAGATGATCATCACTAAACCCTCTTGAAAATCTCCTTGATCAGATCGTAGTGAATGGCCTCAAAATCATTGATCACCAAATCAGCTTTGCTATAGTCTTGATTTTTAGAATGTTCACTATCGAAGGCTACACAAAAGATTCCGGCAGCCTTGGCAGCTTCAATGCCATTAGTAGCATCTTCGATGACGATGCATTCTTCGGGCCTGAAGCCCGTAGCTGCTGCCGCCTTAATGAAGATCTCCGGATGAGGCTTTGATGCCTTGAGCTCCGCACCACTGAGTTTGGCTTTGAAATAGGGGTTAAGGTCGAAGCACTTGAAAATCCGTTCTATGCTGACCATCGTGGCAGAAGATCCTAGTACTAGTGTAAGTCCTTGTTCGTAATAATGCTCGATCAATGTGCGCACTCCCTTGATTAGGTCGAAAGTCTTATCATTCTCGAAAATGACATCATAATGACGTCTCTTGATGGTGGCTAGTGCCTCAGGCGAATGTGGAAGCTCAAACAGGTCCTTTATCTCTTTACACACATTGAGGGTAGACTTCCCCGTGAGCGAGTTATATAGCTCAGCAGACACATCAGCGCCCACTTCGTCAAACATGGCATGATAAGCACGGTGATGCAGTGGCTCACTGTTGATAATCACCCCATCCATATCAAAAATCACCGCTTTGAGCATCTTCCTTTTTTTGCGAAGATACGGATTCAAGAGAAGAAAGATTGTTGGCTTGAAGGCAGTTTGTGTATAGAAAAGTACTATCAGACTGCGTAGGAGTGAGCACTAACAAAAAAAGGCCCCAAATAAGGGCCTTTTTAATATTGATTAAATCAATTTTCTAGTTTGACGGAGGTAAGATTACCGCGTCAATTACGTGAACTACGCCATTAGAAGCTACAATATCAGCTGCAGCAACGTTAGCACCATTTACTTTGGCACCATCAGCCGTAGTGATAGTCACTTCAGCACCATTTACGGTTGCGGCTTTCATGCCGTCAGAAAGATCTGTAGACATCACTTTTCCTGCTACTACATGGTAAGTCAAGATAGCGATTAACTGATCTTTGTTCTCAGGCTTCAACAAGCTTTCAACAGTTCCTGCAGGCAATGCAGCAAAAGCAGCGTTAGTTGGTGCAAATACAGTGAATGGGCCGTCACCTTGTAATGTCTCTACAAGACCTGCGGCTTTCACTGCAGCTACTAGTGTAGATAATGATTCGGTTCCAACAGCTAAGTCAATAATATCTTGTGCTGGGGCTCCAACAACTACTTCTTCAGATACAGTTTCAGTGCTTTCTGTGGTTTTAGCGCCACAGCCAAAAGCAAAAACAGTAATAAGTCCGATAGCAAAAAGGTTATTTAATTTTTTCATGGTCGATATAGTTTTATTTCTCTAGTAAACAGAATGCACCGTCAGTTGTTCAGATTATTTGGATTTATTTTTAGAGAGGCGCAATTACTCTTAATAATGATTTAAATCTTACCGCTTGAGCATCGCGTGTATGAAATCCAACTGTATCGATCTATTTTGGTTCTACTACTTCTGATACTCTATTTTGAGGATTTTCCATACAAAATCACCCATTTTGGTTTTAACGATAGCTTCATCTCCAACAGTTTTTTCAAGAAGCGCTTTAGCCATTGGGGAGTCCATAGAGATATAATCTTTGTTACCTATTAACTCTTCGTAACCAACAATACGAAAACGGTTTTGAAGACCTTTGGCCTCATTTTTAATTTCTACCCAAGCACCAAAACTTACTTTTCCTGCTTGGCTGGGCTGGTAGTCAATAACTTTAAAGTCATCAATACACTTACGCAAATAACTAACGCGATTATCAATTTCTCGAAGACGTTTTTTGTTGTAATGGTAATCGGCATTTTCTGAACGATCTCCCAAACTTGCGGCCCATGTCACCTTAGTGGTAACGTCTGGACGTTCAACTCGCCACAAGTGATCATGTTCTTCCCTTAATTTCTGTAAGCCTTCGGAAGTAATCATTTGCGAACGATTGAGTTTGGGCAGCGTTGATTCTGGAATTTTTCGCCTCATATTAAATGACCTTGTTTTGAAAACTTTCGCAAGATAAGATAATGATAGAAAGTTTGTTCGTGTAGAATAAGCAATTGAAGGGCTGTCCGTAATTTGCCTTAACATAAGATCGTACCGATATACAACTCAGCCAAGCTAGAGCGAACACACAGTTATATATCTGATCTTATGTGTAAATACCTGTCTGCCGACAGGCAGGCTCGCTGTGCTCGTATTACCGCAAATCTAGAAGTTTGTTATATAATATCCACAGTTTTATGTTAAGCAGCTTAGGGTTCCAACGAAGGCTTTTATTCTAAGAAGGGATGGCCAATTAGCCATGAAGGAGAGGGGAATTGACTTTTATTCGACAAGCCGAACACTTTTGCGATAAGCAAAGCTGAGCATGGGTGTGGCATTTATCCAGAAATTCAAAATCACTTATATGGTTTGTTAGAAATTAAAGTCCACGTAAATATTCTTGAATTAACTCAAGTCCTTCTTCATCAAGCATAGTAGTGCCCTTAAATGGCATTCGTCCGTTAGCCATTGTTCTAGAGATTTTTTCCTTTTTATATAAAATGCCAGTTTGACTTAATGGAGTTTCAAAACTAAAATCAAACCTTCTTTCACTTGACCTATTCCACCCATCAGGGTTATGGCAATGAGCACAGTTCATTGCTAAATAAGCTCTACCACGTTGATCTAAAGGGATATTTATATCTTTATAATCTACAATTGTAGGCATGTTTTGCAGAACAAATTCGTTAAGCAGACCAACATTTTGAAGATGTTTCAATTGATTGATATCAGCACCTTTTCTAGATACAATTCGATTCAAATTCATTAAAGTAGGTCCAAGGGGAGTTATTTGATTATTTGACTGATGACAAGTTCCACAATCATTCTGTGTGGGAACTCTATAGAGCGTTGATAAACTTCTGCCATTAGTATTTATCCAAGAAACCTCAGTTTCAGCACCACGATTTATCAGGGAGGCATCAGATTGTTCATTGTTCCAAACGTAAGTTGCAGCATTCCAATTTGATGCTTCTTTGATCAATAATCGAGTCTCAATTATTCTTTTGCCTAAACTTGTGTCTCTGTCATCATGATAATAAAAGAAGGTCTTTGCGAGTATTGTGCCATTGGGAAACTCGAGTCGATCTAGAGCGTCCTTTTCGATCTTTTCTCCATTAGGCAACTTGATCAACCTTTGCTTGTAGGCATAATCTGTAAATAAAGGAGAACTCAATTCGACTAAGTGAAAGTCATTGTTTGGAATTAAGTCAGAAGCACGACCTTGAAAGAGGTCATAGGCAGAAATTTTCTGTTCAAATTGAATAGTTTGATCAAAGGCTACTAATTCGAAATTGTCTTCTCTATCAAAATCGTTTTGACCTATACAAGCGACTAATGTGATTGTCACTAACAAACCCAGAAATAGGAAGATCTTTGCTCTCATCATGAACAAATGTGTCAACAATAGATAAGGCTGTAAAAAATATTCAACCAACGAGGCGAAATCCTCAACGAAAATATTTCTTCCAAACAAGGTGGATTAGCCAGTTTGATGAATAATGCTTTTAACTCATTGAGAAAATCTCTGAGTTCATTGAATTAATTTGGGTGTCTTGAAAAATAGTTGAATCATTAAGTATGCATAAGAGCTCCTGGCCGATTATCATTCAACAAATTTTGATCTGGGGATTTGGTTGGTTGTTGATTCTCATCATTTTAAATACTGGAGCAGGATTTGACAGCCGTTTTTGGACCAAGTCCATTCTAATCGTTCTAGGTTCGTCAGTGGTCGTACTGATCAATCTAAAAATCCTCTTGCCTATACTATACTTTCAAAAAAGGAGAGGGGCTTACTATATATCAGCCATTGCCTTACTTTTTATGATTGTTTGGGGTATACATTCTGATGCTTTATCATGGAATAAACAAGTGCAAAAAAGGGAGCAGATTGAGAATTATGGTGATTCAGCAACAGATTCACAATTCAGATGGCTGATCAGAAATCTAACGCCTTTGTTTATCAGTCTGTTAGGGAGCTCAATTGTAGCCGTTGGAGCCTTTGCCAGAGAAAAGGAAAGAGAGTCAGTTATGCTTGAAAAAGCCAAACTCCAAGCAGAACTCAAATTTTTGAAAACACAGATCAATCCACATTTTCTCTTTAATTCACTTCATAATATTTATGCCTTAACGATTATACAATCGGACCTTGCATCAGAACATCTTTTAAAGCTATCAGAATTGCTGCGTTATATGCTGTATGAGTCCAATGAGGAATTGGTGCCACTAGAACGTGAAATAAATTATGTGGAGAATTATCTGAATTTGGCACAGCTCAAAGACAGTAGAGGCATGGACATTAAATTCAATAAGCAGCTAAGAGGAAAACAGATTGAAATAGCTCCTTTACTGTTTATTCCATTTGTTGAGAATGCCTTTAAACACAGTAAGATTGAAGATGTGCAAAAAGGATATATTCATTTGGAACTGAGCACGTCAGACAAGGAATTGCATTTTGAGATAGAAAATAGTAATCCGAAAAATGTCTATCAAAAGGACCAAGTAGGAGGTATTGGCCTCAATAATATCAGACAAAGGCTTCTGTTATTATACCCTGAAAGCCATAATTTGCAGATTGAAGATTCCGCTGATGCATTCAAAGTTCAATTAAGCCTGCAATTCTAATGAGTACTTATTCTTGTTTGATCATTGATGACGAAGAGTTAGCAAGAGACTTGCTTGAAAACTATGTGAATCGCGTTGAGCATTTGGAGCTTAAAGGGAAGTTTAATAATCCGCTACAAGCACTGGGTAGACTAAAGGACGAATCAATTGATATCATATTTCTCGATATTCAAATGCCTGAAATGACAGGTATTGATTTTCTAAAAACACTATCGGATTCACCAGCAATCATTTTAACTACAGCCTACGATAAATATGCCATTACTAGCTATGAGTTTTCTGTAATCGATTACTTACTTAAGCCATTCAGTTTTACGCGCTTTCTGCAAGCCGTAAATAAAGCTACTGAACTAGTTGGTCTAAAGAACCAATCAAATTCCACTCAAGAGCTTCCAAAGGGTGATTTCCAATCATCAGAAATACTTACTGTTAAGGCAGATCATAAAGTCTTTCGTATTGACATTAAGGATCTTATATATGTTGAAAGCCAAAAAGAATATGTGGTTTATCATACAAAAAAGGATAAAATCATTTCTCTAGGTTCGTTAAAGAGCCTTGAGGAGAAACTTCCTAGAAAGCAATTTATGCGTGTACATAAATCCTATATAGTATCGATAAAACACGTTAATAGTTTGGAAGGGAATGAACTTAATCTAGGTCAAATCAGAGTACCTGTAGGTGGTATCTACAGAAATCATGTAGTTCAAACTTTATTCTGAATTAGGAAAGACTATAAAACTAAATATTTAGGTAGAAGAGGAGTTTGATTTTGAAGGCGGGTGGCCCAAGAGAATAGCGGTGATGCGTTTGCCTGGCCTTTGCGAAGCTTCTCCTTCAAAGTTCTAAGGAGAAGGAGCTTCAGCGCGGCAAGGCTTGTGCGTTTGGCCGTTTTATTCTCTCTAGATTTTTTGCATACTTTTTTATCAATGAAAATAGTATGAGCCTAGACGCTTACGCTAAAGCTTCAGCGGCAGCGTGCGGCTTGAGTGGGATTGAGCGTTAAGAATTCATTCACTGAATGAATTTAGCGAAAGTCCGGCCTGTAGGGCGAGCATCATTAAGACAGATTCATAAAGCTATATGGAGATTGCCACGCTACGCTCGCAATGACGTTAGGTTAGAGAGCCTCAGCTCAGGACACAGCTAAACAAAGCGCAGGGTTACATGTGTTATGACAGGCATCCCGAGAGCTATCGAGACTAAGGCCTGAGAATTGATTATTCGAAAGTAATCTGCACATCAGGGCGTACACGAAAAAATAGAACAACAGCTTTGCCTGGCAAATCTTATGTGAAGGGCTGGCCAATGGCTGGTACAGCCAAAGCGCAGTGGGTAGAATAAAATAGCCGAGTTCGGAACAGGGCTGGGTAGCGTTGGTCCCGATGGCTATCGGGAGCGAGCTGGCCGAAGCGGCTATTTAATATAAAACTAATTATATAACACTGGCTCGGGTTGATCTCACTGAACGAGGGCCAAGAACTTCTATGAAAGACGAGAGTGTTCGGTCCACGCCACTGCGTGGTTAATATAATATAGAATTATATAACAAGGATT
>Ga0209223_10004052_pt1 | contig 13615 bp, 9 predicted proteins | sample COG_06_FD_184750 | JGI IMG/M metagenome (GOLD analysis project Ga0209223, IMG submission 184750) | Pelagic Microbial community sample from North Sea - COGITO 998_met_06 (SPAdes) (version 2) | ecosystem: Environmental > Aquatic > Marine > Neritic zone/Coastal water | place: Helgoland, sampling...
AGTTGCTTTAAGCCGTTTTCCTGGCCGGAGATCACTGTCTTCAAGTCTAACCGCAAAGGTGCCTTTTATCTTTTTTTGATGCGAAGGCGCAAATATTTTTTCACCTTGCAAAAGTACTTGGCGCCCCTCAAAGATTGTGGCCCCATCATCTCCCACGCTTTGTGCAAGAAAACTAAGTGTGACGGTATCAGCACCATTCCGCCGCTGCAGTTCACCTCCTGGCAAATCTAAATTGGGAAACGATTCGTTTAACGCATAAGCGTCATACTTAAATGCAGAATCGCTCGACCCACTTTGCGACAGAATAAAACCGGGCATCGTGACAGTGCGCTGAATACTGGTTGGCGATGATTTATCGCTTGACTGTAATGATAGTTCTAAGCTCGCACTAGCGCTTAATTTACTCGGAAGCTCACTAGCGATTTCGGCTTGTTGCGCACCTTTGGTCGCAACATAGAAATTGAACTTTCCATTGGAAGCGCCCAGTACTGAGCCCGAGGGATATGGTGACTCAACTCTACCTGCGGAAGTTTCTCCATCATGTATTACTGAGACCTCAACCGAATGAACACCTGCCTCAGTAACGACATAATCATTATTTGGATTATAGAAATAACCAACTTTGTTGGCTGTCCCATCGAAAGTGCGGACGACTCCGCCTGGTGACGTTATCTGTACCTCGACTTTGGAAGGCAAGGTTGGGCCGACTTGACCTGAAAAACTGAACACATCGCCTTCCTCAAGAATAGTGCCAGGTCTCACACCCTGAGGATGCAGAAATATATCAATTTCTTCTCCGTTTAATGTAAATAATGGCCCCCCAGAGGGGCCGCCCGACGCCCCCTGAAAAGGCGGCATAACCCGTCCCCCGTCTGTGTCTGTTTCAGGCAACATCGCCCACAGTGAACCATACGCACCATAATGACTAAAGTTATCGCCGGGAACCCGGTACACTGCGCCACCAAAAATGAATTTAAAATCATTGGGCAGATCCCCTTCGAAGCCATTACCAAGCTGATATCCGTAAGGGGTGTTAAATCTCCAGTAACCATTGGTACTGCTTCCTGTACCAACAAACTCTCTGACACTTACTCCCGGTCTTCCAATGCTCGAATAATAGTAGCCCCAATGAATATCAAGTTGTGTTGGGTCTACAAAAGGAGGGATACCCCGGTAAGTCTTACTAGTCGTTGATCTAAGGTACATGGAACCTATTCCAAGGCCCTCTAAATCTCTGTCCCCCACCCCCACAAGCGCCGTTAGTGTTCCATCCCCATCCTCCAGCGTTACGATATTTTGCATTGCAGCATTCCAAGAGGTGAAATTTTTAGTCCACATAACGTCGCCTATTTGATAAGGCGAAAAAAAATGACCATTTTGGCCAGATGATGAGTCTTCGAGAAGATACCACTGCCTTGTTTCGAATCCTGCCTCATCACCTCTGTGGCCGTGTGTTACGATGCTAGAATTAGGCGTCTCAACAATCGATGCCCATTTTCTTGATGCCATCCAGAGTACGCCGTCTGGAGAGGTGTAACTAACATCATAGTTTACGAGATACTCTCCTGCAGCCGTAAATTTAAATGGTGTAACGCTTGAAGCAAAATAGCCAAATCGATTCGCATCCCCAGAGTATGTCTCAGTAACCCGTTCAGAAACTGAAGAGTTAGGAAAGTGTGACAAAGAGATAGATACTTCGGCCGGTAATCCAGGCTGAGTAATCAATGATGCGGAAAAGCTGTCACCCACTTCGAAAGGTGTTCCCGGAAATACCCCCGTCTCAATATCCAATAGCTCTGCCACATATACAGAATAGTTGCCGCTAATTTCATAGACCTCACCGTAAATGTCTTTAACATTCCCGACGAGTTCAATTTTGTATTCGCCATACTCATCTAAAACCAAATTAAATTCATCTGAATAGGTGGTGACTGCATAGTGGCTATCGGGAACATTGCTGTTTCTTGCGAGGTCCTCTCCAATTGACGTAGTAGCTTTTTGCGCAAAACCTCCCTTAATAGTGTGCGGTCCGATTTTGACTACAGAACCGCTTGGTGATTGTACGTTTGCAATCAGCTGTCCCGTAGGGAAACTTAACGGAATTTTTGGTGGATTAAGCCACTCCTTATTACTATAAGCAGTTAGTGGTACGAACGGCTCGATATTGTATTTATGGACCGATCCATCCGCTCTCGTTGAAGGGGGCAATATTAATTTCTCTGCGTTGTAGACCCAACGGCTTGCTATACCGAATTTGCTACTATCAGATTTTGCCACCGTTCCCCGAGAGCCATTCGTAACCTCATTCATTAAAATAGCAGCGTAAAGCCGAAGCGGTTCTGTCTGACCGATGTTAATTCGAGCAGCTCCATGAATGTTTGTGAGATGAAAAGAAGGCTCCCCGTAAACATCTTCATAAAATAGTCGATCAGAAGTTAACCCAGAAAACCATGGGTTCATCGACCAGAGATTGCCGCTAAGCACAAGCTGGTAGACACCATTGGGTGTATCTGAAGGCACTTCATAGTTTAGAGTCCATGAAGCCCGTGCATGGCCATCGCCAACGAAGGTGTAATCAGAGAAATAAAGGTAACCGAGCCGAATACTCTCCTTATATGCAGGCTCAGACCTTTCAATCGGTAATTCAGTAATCGTGAGGTCGCTTGAACTGTTTTCAGGGCCTGAGGTTTTCTGCTCACCATCCTCATTAAAAAGCAGCTCCAAATACGCGTCACCATTTTCTAATTGAGGCACAACTCCATAGTCAAGATTCCTTGAATAAATATCAACAGTGCCAGATAACTCGCCAGCTCGACCTGGCTGCCACTCGTTAGTATCCAAAGTACCAGTCAGCCACGCGACACCAGGGTCTTTGCCTCCCTTCAATCTCAATCCACGCATTGCATTCTGACTGCTTCCATTCAATCGTTGTCCCGTTGCTATTGCTAAGTCAGAGTCAATTTGAGGGACATAAATCAGCGTAGATGGCGCATTGCTGGTGAAGTCACTGTAAGCGTCGGCATGACGATCCTGACCTATTTGAATTGCTGAGCCGGAAGGCGCGAAGAATTTTATTGAGAAACTTCCATCAGCCTCTGATACGCCAGATTCTGTCTGGCCAGTTTGCAGGTTGACTATGCCGATCGACACTAAAGGCTCTGCCGCACCGGGCGCGCCTTCGACAAACGATAGATGAGAGCCATCAGAATGACGGACCGAGATTAAGTCAGCCCTTGGCGGGCTTGCGCCAAATCGACTGGCTTCGCCCAGAGGTACTGACGCTATTTTGATATTAGAAACTGATTGCAATCTAGCGTCCACTCCAACTGAGGCAATATAATATTTTTCTGGAGCGACACTCCCGCCGCCCGCCAAAATCTTAATTCGATATCTTCCTGCTGGGAGAGTCTCATTAAACTCAAACTTTGTGGAGTTGAGCAGGCGGGTTCCTCTCCCAAGAGAAGTATCCTCATCCAAATTCACAAAATATAAATCGCAATTGCAACTCTGCGGGACCTCTACTGTTCCACTCAACGTTACAAGTTTTGTAAGGTTTATCTTAAATACCGGCACATTCGAATCTTTCAGTCCACAAATTCTCAAGGCACGATAGATAACATTGTCTTCACTGACATAACTCAGGCTCGCACAACTCCCCCCTCCTATATATTGAATTCTTCCCTCTTGATTGGTTACAAAGCTAAGACTCGTATCAGCATAATCTGTGATCGTCGCGTTAGCTAAAACGTTTTCATCGACACTGACCTCAATAGTTACGCAAAGAGCCGATTGCGCTAGGACTGATAACAGGGCTGACGCATAAAATTTCAGTGACTTTATGGAAATTTTTATTAATGGACTTGAGAAATAGAAACCACTCTTGGCAAAAGACATACTGCTAATTCCTTATAAATAACTTTGTAATTATTCTATAAATCAATTTAATGTTATGAAATCTCCATTTGGCAGGACTATTGCAACATAAATATCTCCATACCACTAGACTACAACTCCCCTACAGCTTCCAATAGTTCCTCACTGTTTGTATTACTCAGTTGCAGACTCTGCTGCGCCCGCCATATTGGGTTTTCTATATCATCTCGCGAAGGTCTGCCTGGTCGAATAATATACGAAAACCGGGGACAGGCCACGTTTAAACGATTGGGTTTGCCGGGGCTTAGACTTCTCAAAAGAACCGTGGTCTGTCCCATTTTTTCCCTATAGTATCCATACAGAATATTGAAACATGGGTCAAAATTCATGACAAATTTGCGCGGTAAATGAGCAAATTTTGTATGCAATTTAACAAGGGTATCACTATTATTATGTGTTATTGCAGGATAGGAAACACCACAAAAAATTAAGTAGGCAACAGACTTTCACTCTCAGAAAAATGTTTGGTCAGTAGCAACTTTGAGCATATTAAAAAAATGTCAGGAAAGCGGCAATGCAGGTACCGTTTAATTTATTTAGACACCAAGCCTTTTCTGTATGAGTGCGGCAGTATCGTTATGAATGCTATATTCTTTTGCAAGTGTAGACCAACTTGATAATGCGTCTTGGACTCTTTCAATTACTTGAGTAGCAAACTCTTTATCCAGTCCAGTTTTTTGGGCCAGCTCTTGTAAATCAGTAAGGTTTATATTTTTACCCCTACCGCAAACTGTAGCGCTTTGTTCACCGCCAGGCCCTGATGAGAAGGTGAGGTCATAAGCTGGAGATAGCTTCCACTCGCCACGACTATTCATAAGATAAGTAAAGTTCTTAGAGTGGTCGTCCTGATTATGGGCAAGGACGTTAAATACTGCGAGGCGGTACATTTTTTCAGCTTCCCGTATATCCTTGGTAAGTCCTTGCGTGAGTGAAATCAAATCTTTGTAATCTAAAGTTGGTGTTCTAAAGTCTGAATGTAAAATGCCACATGCAGTATGGGCATGCGCACGCCCTTCGCCTTCAGGTGTATTCCTGTCAAAGCGCTTGCAAGCAAAATAGCCTGCACCCTTTTCTGCCTCGAAGAGGTGGGTACCCATCATTTCAATGCCTGCTTCTTTTGCCATAATAGAGTACACATACTCCACGGCACCGGCATCTATACCGTCGTCGGTATTAGAGAATTTAACAAGCCAATGCTGATGTGTTGACGGAACATTGGAAACTCCATGAATAATATTTTTGTGATTAGCGTCAACAGCAATCATTGCCTTTGGTCTTGCGCCAGCAGACGAGCCATTTAATGCTAATAACTCTGCTATAACTTCTCCTACATCGCCCTCAAGTACATCTGCTGCTTTTTGGGCTAACATATCCAGGCTGACTTCTGTATCCGGCTGAGAATCTCTCTGGTCAGGATCATAAACAAGCGCGCCAATGCCAGTATGACCAACGTAGGCAAGTCGATCTAAAGGTGATGCATCATTTGGCAACAACTCATTTGATTTAAGCACGCGATCAAAAAGTAGGCGCCCCCATCCGTCAGGCAAACTATCATTAAAAGCCCCTGGTAGGCCTTTAAACAGATGTCGATCAAAAGACTTAACACCTGGATCCAGGGGAAGGATACGAGGTGACAAATCAAGCCCTTGCTTTAAAAAAGCGCCGTCATATTCAAAGTAAATAACACCATCTCGCATTGCCAAACGACCAACCGGTATAATCTTTTTCCCAGAACCCAGACCAAAATCTAAGCCAACTGCTATTTGTTCTACTGGCTTGAATTTCATGTGCGCCAGCCTCGCTTACGTTTTATTTGTTCTTTGTCGGCGAGAACATCATCAATAGAATTAAAGCTCTTTTGTTCAGGCTTTGTCGCTTTTAAGAATTTATCTAAATCCCCGAGCGCAATTAAAAGCTTCAGATAGGACTTCATGGATATCTGGCCTTTTTGTTCAAACTTGCGCAATGTCGCCACACTCACACCAGACCGTTTCGCAAGGCCTGTCTGAGTAAGCCCCATATTAATGCGCTGCTCCTGCAAGTTATGAGCGATAGCCTCTTGCGCTTCTGATGTCGTAGTAAGTAATATCATTGTATTATTTATATCTACAAAATTTGATATATTACTATTATGGTAGTAGTTAATAGTGCTTTCAAGTGATTTATTGCCCCTAAAAGAGCAAACAAGGAATTCTTGCTCCAAGAGGCTTGAAGTTGTCTATGAATCGCGGGAAGCCCAGGGTCTAGTAAAGGCTGGGAAGTCCAGGGTGAATTCTTGATTACAGTAACCGAATGCTGTGGGTTAGACTTAAGTTGTTAAATTGTTAGTGTCCCTACTTACCGCCTTACCGCTACTTACCGCCTACTTACCGCGTAGTCTTACAAGAAATTGTTCGGCCAGATCATGCTACGCCACATATGGGCAACAGGGCTTCCATCGAAGCCCAATCCCTCTTTGGGCTGCCGGAAATGACGAGCGATAATATCCGTAAAGTCATCAACGTCAACAACTACTCCGTCTTCGAACGAATATAGATCGTTCATCGTTATCAGCCTAGCCGTCATATACCAGCGATGTTTTTTCGCTTCTTCCCAAGCCTGGACCAAGTAGGGCTCTGGTTTGTAGTCTGCGCCGAAGAAGTCGATGTACGCCTTTGGATATTCGTAGCCAACGGATTCATCCGGAAAGAAGCGCAACGCCTGATGTTTCTCTATGGCCCAGCTAATCTCCTCATCAACATATGGCTTGATCATCTGCGCGCACCAATAACCATGGTCGGTACGGATGAAATTTCCAACACAGATATCATGCAGTAGACAGGCCAGTACAATCTTCTCGTCCAAACCGTTTATCTTGGCGAGTCGTGCACTCTGCAGCACATGGTTTGCTGGTGCAAATCTGAGTTTGAAAAAATCTATTAGTGTGGGCGCGGCAGGCATTTCAGGAAGTCGCGGATCATCGTGCTGGTACCAAGGACGCGTGTCGCCTGCTACCGGCTCCGGTGTCGGTTCGATACTACAGAACCAAGGAGTTGCGATGCGCTTGTCCAACTCTATGCTCATCGCATCTTCGAGCGCATCGGCTTTGTCGGAGAGAGTAGCACCGCCAGCAATTGAGGCTACCGTTGCCGCACTGAGATTACTTATAAAAGAGCGTCTGTCCATTTCTCAATCCTCCATTTTGTGAAGACTAGGAAAGGTGCAGATACAGCTTTATTCGGCACCGCTAATGTTCTAGATTCACATATATTCCATTTCTAAGCAATCTGTTTCAAATTCTAAGCGCTTTGCAGTATGTCTCTAACTTGAATATCGATTACGAAGAACCTTCTGGTAGTTTGGGTTTAGTCTTTCGAATGGGCTCATTTTTGGGTGGCACAATCACGAGTATGAATTTGTAGATATCGGCGCTACAGATCGGCCAATGGATCTGATTCTTGCTGCAGATGACAGTTTATCGCTGGAGTTTGATCTGGCGTGGGCAGTAGTGGCTGGAGTTGACCCTATGCATTGGATATCGCTCTACGGTGATCGAATTACAGCCACACATATAAAGGATATCGCAAAGAAGCCTGCCTGCGTAGAAAGTACTGAATGGGCTGATATTGGATATGGAACACTCGATTGGCCCCAGTTTTACTTGTCTCTCAAAAGAGCTGGGACCCGATTTTTTATTATGGAGCATGATAATCCTATTGATGATGAAAAATTTGCTCAGTTATCAATCACCACTGCCAGAAAATTCTGAGAAATGAGAAAAGGCGTTTATCAGTGGCGCCGAGCAAGTAGTGAGTGCCTAGGTGACTCTTTGTCCAAAACAATCCTTGATGTGATATGAGCACTGAGTAAATCTAAAGTGGGAATAGCTTGCAATAGAACCGACAATAAATGGTCTATTGGGTCTCAGCATCTTTCTCCCTACACTGAAGAAGATGGAGCTTGACGCTCGTTTTTCCGAAGCGCATATCTCGCCTATGCGTCTGATAACTTTAAGCGGTGAAGTTGCGAATGTCCCCTTTAGTTCTGCTCCATTTATTGGGCCGGGATTCGCCACATGTTGCCGTCTATACTTCCTTCCAGCTCCTCTACCACGACCCTATCGACAATGCCTCGGCCAGTGACTGCCATAGCAGGAAAGGTATCAATGCCATCCTCTAGCGGGAAGCCATATCTGGTTGCATTGATATTGAAGCGCTCTGACATGGCTATACCGAACTCGGCTTCCAGTTGTTTACCACCGCTCATAAAACCTATGAGCCCTCCCCAGGTGGCAGCAGGGTTATCGGAATCCCAGCCAGCCAGAACGGCGATCTTGACTGTTTCCTGGTATTCCCCTTCACCAAAATAGAGGCTCACCATACTGGCAGCAAAATTAATTCCCGCCGCGAAACAGCCATTGCAGGAAAGCGTACGGCCACTATCACTAAGATTGTATCCATCTTGCTCTTCTACCTGATAACGTTGATAGACATCATCGCGCGCCTGTTCCCAGGAAACGCCCGCCTGATATCTGGACAACACGAAGTCATGCATTTTGGCTATATAGGAATCATCTCGAGTTAGTGCACGGGCCTGCGCTGCCATATCATGAATCTGCTCTTTGCGAGACTGAGCCGGATCGGCTACAGCGGCGAGGGAATGCATAATGATATAGAACTCGGCAGCTAATGCGGCTTCGTCATGGGCAGTAACGCGCACTGGCAGGTAGGCCATTTTTAGAGCCATATCGGGCCGGCCTGGCGCGTAGAGTCCGAAAACTTCCGTGGTTAGTTGCGCATCGATCATGTCATAGTGTTCGTTGTTCTCCGGGTCACTGGTAGCAGGTGGCAGCAATCCCTGTTCATACATGAGATCAAATGCTCTTTGGTTCGACACCCAGAGAAAGTTTTCTGGCTGACCTCTAACTCTGTGCGGTGAATTGTCATCGGAATAGATATGCGAGAGCCAGCCGTCACGAATCTGCTCCGCACTTAAAATGGATCTCTCATGCTGCTGCAGTAAATGTTGGTAGATGTACTCGATATCGGTGTCATCATCCGAACCCCAAATCTCACCCTCCTCGCGCACTATCCAGGTGATGATCGGTGAGACTCTAGAAGGTTGAGAACCGCCATAGCGCGGCTGATCGGGTCCGCCCCAATCATCCCTTGTGTAGAACACGCCAGCGGGTCCTTCGCCGCCAATCTTGTCAGCCTCCGTGACCAATCCCGTCCAGTTGGCCAGACTCTGACCTAGCCAGAATCCCTCCATCCGATCCAGATACTGCTCTCTATCGATAGTGATTTCGCCAGACTCGTTCGGCGCGCTGCAGCCTGCAGCGGCGAACAAGACCAACATCGGGAGCCCCAGAGACTTCAGGATTTGCATGTGTTCACCATATTTTCTATAAGTAAAAGGAGATTAAGTACTAAGCATAGCGACTTCGCCAACGATCGATTAGCACCGCAAGAATAATTACCAGTCCAGTGATCAAGCGCTTAACCGGTTCCGATACGCCCATCTGCGCCAGGCCATTTTGCAACACCGATATAATCAACACGCCAATAAAGGCACCCACTATAGATCCACGCCCACCCATCAAGCTAGTACCGCCGATCACTGCAGCGGCGATTGCAGACAGTTCCAGGCCGGTTGCGGCATTGGGATCTGAGGCGGCGAGATAAGCCGCATTCATTAGACCTCCCAGACCGGCTAACAGGCCAGACACTACCAACACCCACATCAAGTAGGGCTCAGTTCGAATCCCCGAAATTTTAGCCGCCTGCTCGTTGGTACCAATAGCTATTAGGTAACGGCCATATACAGTCCGTGTTAATACATATTGAGCCAGCACTACCAGCCCCAGGGAAATAAGAAAAGAGGCGGATACGCCGATGCCGGAAATGGGCAACGACAAAGCTTGAATACTGGCGCCTATATACACAGTCTGCGAATCGGTAACTAGGTATGCCATGCCACGGGCAGCTTCCAGCATTCCCAGCGTGACAATGAAAACTGGCAAACGGAAATAGCTTCCCAGCACCCCATTAACTAGACCGGCGCATCCCCCAGCCAGAATTCCAAGAAGCCCAGCCACCGGCAACGGCAATCCGAACACAGTAAATGCGACACCGATAACACCTGCACTCAATGCTACAACCGAGCCTACCGACAGATCGATGCCGCCACTTATCAGCACTAGGGTCATGCCAATTGTCACTACCGTTAGTGCAGGCAGCTGAGTCAGGATCGCCCTTAGAGTGCCAGTTGTGAAAAAGTTTTCGGTCATTAGGCCAAAGAACAAGATTAACAACAGCAGAGCAATTACAATAAAGATCTCTTCAAACAATAAGCTTAATTTGCTTAACAAAATCGTGTCTCTCCGGTTATCTGTAGGCAGCTAGTCAGGCAGATGGATAGATAGATTACCCAGCCAATGCGCGCTCGCCTTTATGTTCGCTAAAGGCTGCAGCTAGTAGTTTTTCCTTGCTCCATTGGCCGCGCTCATAGCTTGCCACTGCCTTCTTGTTCGACAACACCAGTATACGGTCACACAATGCTGTCAGCTCTTCCAGTTCGCTGGAAACGATAAGCATGGTTGCGCCTTGATCTCTTAGTTCTCGCAGCCGATTGTGGATAGCCAGCTTCGAGCCAACGTCCACGCCACGAGTTGGCTCGTCAAGCAACCAAACATCAGAATCGGCCTGCAACCAGCGGGCAATAAGAACCTTCTGTTGATTACCGCCACTCAGCCTGTCGATAGTTTGTCGCGGCCCCTCGCTCTTTATGTTCAATCTTGAAATCAGTTCTTTGCACGCGCGTTGCTCTCGCTTGGAAATGATGGCACCTAAGTTTCCACTGAGTTTACTCAAGCCTGCCACTGTGCTGTTTAAGGAGACCGATTTTCCAGAGAAAATTCCCTGAGATTTCCTGTCTTCCGCGATCAGCGCGATACCATTTTTGGCCGCTGTACTCGCAGAGTCAATAAGCACATCGCCAGCTGGCTCGACTAATACGACCTTGCCTTGGTGGCCGGCTCCTAGGCCATAGATAGCATGTAATAATTCAGATCTACCTGCCCCAGCCAACCCTGCTATGCCGACTATTTCACGCCGGTGGCATTGCAGCGAGATGGGTTCAGGAAAGTCTGCATTCGACAGTCTTTCCACTCGCAGTCGCACGTCACCTATTTTCCTGACCTCATCGTCGTTGTGCTGCGACAATTCCTCGCCGGACATTTCTCTGATTAGGTCATCGCTGGTCAAAGAACTACCGGGCGCAGTATGTTGGATAACACCATCGCGCAGCACGGAAACCGTATCGCATACAGAAAGAACGTCATCCAGGCGATGAGAAACATAGATCACACTCAAGCCCGAGTCTGCGCGCTGCTTGATGATTCGGTGTATCTGATCAGCCTGAGCAGACGTCAATGCGGAGGTGGGCTCGTCTAAAATTAGGAGCTTGATTCTGTCCGTCGGCATAGACAGCGCTTTAGCCAGCTCCACCAATTGCTTCTCTGCTAGGCGCAAGCGCGCGAGTGGTGTCTGAGGAGGTATATGCTTCAAACCCACGAGGTTCATTAATTCCTGAGCCTGTAGCCTCACTTTACGCCGATCAATCCGGAATGCACTTTCCGGGAGTGATGAAAGCAAAATGTTTTCTTCAACTGTTAGAGTTTCAATCAGGCTCAATTCCTGGGAAGCAAGCGCTAAACCTTCGGCAAGAGCAGCTGCTCGAGACATTGGGTAGTAGGGTTTACCGTCCAGTGTGAGCTCCGCAGAATCGGCAGCCAATAGACCACAGATGATGTTAATCAGAGTGGATTTTCCGGCGCCGTTTTCTCCCACCAGCCCATGGATGCTGCCCGGGCGTATCTGCAGAGAAACCTGTTTTAGAACCGGAGCGGCAAAGCTCTTATTAAGTCCTTCGATAGCGAAGCGGGCAGTCACGATTTATGTTCTCATCGGCTGAATTTCTCTAAAGCGAGGCTGCGGTAATTAACTCAAGAGGGGTTTCCCGGTCTTCAAGCACAGTACCGCTCGCCACGGCTTCAAGCGCGTACTCTATACCAAATACCGCTAACTGCTCACCGAATTGGTCTACGGTAGCCGCTACCGCTCCCGCCTCAAGCAACGGATGTATTGCGCTGATATTATCAAACCCCGCAATCGTTACCTTGTGATCGAGATTCGCCAACGCGACTGCAGAGGCAGCACCCAGCGCCATATTGTCGTTAGCCGCTAGAATGACATCCAGCCCGGGATACTGAGATAGAATTGCCGAGGTTAACTGCGCGGCCTTGGTTTGATCCCAATCACCACTCTGTAAGGTCACCACTTGCATATTCGCTTGAGCCACAGCTTCTTCAAAGCCAGTTCGCCGTTGAATAGAATTAAATGCAGAGGAAATCCCTTCAAGAATTGCTACTTCACTATCATCATCCAACCCCTGCAACACATAGTCGCCTACCAACTTTGCCCCTTCGCGGTTACTTGGACCAATAAAGGGAATTTGTAAATTATATTCCTCCAGGATTTCTGGCTCTAAGCGATTATCAATATTGATAACTACGATTCCTGCAGCGACAGCACGTGCCAACGCCGGCACCAGCGCCCTGGAATCTGCAGGGGCGATAACGATGGCCTGCACTCCCGAGCTAATCATCTGGTCGACTAGGTTTACTTGTTGAGCTAAGTCACTTTCATTTCTGATGCCGTTCACCAAGAGCTCATATTGTTCGCCATGTTCGGCCTGATGGGCTTCTGCGCCGTTGGCCATATTGACGAAAAATTCGTTGGCGAGGGATTTCATCACCAAGGCAATCATCGGCTTAGCAGCGGCATCGCCTAGGGTGGACGAGTCGCTTGAATCATCTGCACCGCAGGCAGTTAGTAGTATTACTGAAACCAATGTAATGCTAATTATTTTCATTACTTATTCCTATTTTTCGAACTGCGTGTCTATGTGTTTTAGAGCAAACCTAAGTTAATCTTGCTCTGCTCGCTAAGTTAATCCCATAGTCTCTCGCGCAGATCCCTATTAGCCAATCTCTACTAGCCCAGCTCACGAACATAAGGCATGGAGTCCTGCGCCCCAAGTCGGGTCACTGAAATCGCAGCGGCCTTGCAGGCAAAGTCTATGCTCTCGGATAAGCTGCCTCCACCGGCAAGCGCTGCCGCCATGGCCCCATTGAAGCAGTCGCCCGCCGCAGTCGTGTCAACGGCATCAACCACCGAGCTCGGGATGAGATGCGAAACCTCTTCGTTTGCCAGAAAAACCCCTTGCTTGCCAAGGGTAATTGCAACATTTTGAGCACCGGCGGCCAATAGCTTTGTTGCCGCTTCCCGCGCGGTATCCTCATCCACCACCTGAATCCCGGTCAGTGATTCGGCTTCAGTCTCATTGGGAGTAAGCAAGTAGACGCCGGCAATAACCGCCTCGGGTAAGTCTTGGGCGGGAGCGGGATCCAAGATAAGTCTACAGCCCTTCTCTGTGCAAAGCTCAGCAACTGTGACTACTATGTCCATCGGGATTTCCAACTGCATTAACACTAACGATGAAGCTTGCACCTGTACGAATGCGTCTTCGACATATTGCTTACGCAGCGTGGCATTCGCGCCCGGTGCGACAGCGATGTGATTCTCTCCCCTGTCATCAACACTAATTAGCGCTACCCCTGAGGCATGCTGTTCGTCCCGAC
>Ga0209223_10004054_pt1 | contig 13609 bp, 14 predicted proteins | sample COG_06_FD_184750 | JGI IMG/M metagenome (GOLD analysis project Ga0209223, IMG submission 184750) | Pelagic Microbial community sample from North Sea - COGITO 998_met_06 (SPAdes) (version 2) | ecosystem: Environmental > Aquatic > Marine > Neritic zone/Coastal water | place: Helgoland, sampling...
ATCAAAGCATAGGAAAAAGATATTTTAAAAGAATGAATAAAAAGTTAAAGCTTTGGGAGTTGAATCGAAAAACCGAAGCGGAATTTCGTGAACAAAAGAAGTTTCCTATTGTGGTTGTTTTGGATGATATTCGATCACTAAACAATATTGGATCATTTTTCAGGACGGCAGATGCCTTTAATATCGAAAAGATCATTCTTTGTGGGATTACAGCGTCACCTCCGCATCGAGATATTCATAAAACAGCTCTTGGCTCTACAGAAACGGTTCGTTGGGAACACCAAGCGGATAAGCTGACGAGCCTTAAAGAATTAAAAAATAGTGGATACGAGCTTTGTGTTCTTGAACAAACAGAGCAAACTACATTTCTTCAAGAGGTTTCGAAGCTCCCGAATCGACCAACTGCTTTGATCTTTGGAAATGAGGTAAACGGAGTAGCTCAGGAGCTGGTAGATTTCTCAGACAGAATTATTGAGATTCCGCAATTTGGGACAAAGCACAGTTTGAACGTAAGTGTTTGTGCAGGAATTGTGATGTGGGAATTTTCTAAAAAGTATATTGAATGAGGAGAACGTTGCTTTTATTTTTCATGCTGCCACTTCTTTCTCTTGGGCAAAATAAAAACATTACGCTCCTCGACCATTGGTCTGACACGACCATAATCACCAATTCGAGTTTGGTTCGATACAGCGGCTGTTTTTCCTTCAACTATCAGGGGCTGAATTACGGCGTTATTGGTACAACGGAAGGCTTAAGTATTTTTGAAATAACACAGGACAATAAGCTTCGAGAAATTGATAGTATAAAAGGAAGCTATGTCTCTTCTCAAGCCATAACCAGAGAATACGCACGTTATGGCGATTTCCTATATGCAACAGGAGACGAGGGAGAGGCCTCGCTTCAAATTATCGACCTAACTGATCTTCCAAATGCTGTATCAGTTGCTGCAACAATACAAGATGAAAGAGTGGGTAAAGCCCATAACATATGTATTGACTCACTCAGTGGGCTTCTATTTTTATGCTCCGTAAAGCCGATCATTAATGGTCAGGAGTCTTCGCTTATTCCGCTCAGGGTGTTTTCCCTGCTTGATCCACTTTCTCCAGTACTTGTTTTTGAAGGATTTAACGATTTAGATGAGGTTCATGACATCGAGGTCCGAGAACAAATAGCGATTTTGAATTGTGGATTTCAAGGCATTCGCGTTTATGATTTTTCAGATCCATCAGCACCTATATATCTGAGTAACTTGGAATTTTATCAAGAACAAGGATACAATCATCAAGGCAGCCTAAGTGAAGATGCAAAAACATATGTTTTTGCGGATGAAACTCCGGGAACCAAAATAAAGAAATGTTCAATTGCAGACGATTACACGCTCCAGGTTCAGCAGTTGTTTGGGGTTGAAAACACGCCCTACGATAAAACGGCACATAACATCAAGGTTATTGGAAACTTGGCTTATGTGGCCTATTATAATGACGGTCTGAGAATTTATGATTTAAGAAATAATCCTGCAAATGAAATTGCAGCTTATGACACACATACGGATCTACCTGGAAATGAGTTTTCCATGTGGGGCGCGTGGGGCATAGAGGCTATTGCTTCAAATGATCAGGTTTTGATTTCAGATCGTATCAGTGGCTTGTATTTATTTGAGTTTGACAGGGCTTTTTTTGAACAGGCCAAATCACCATCAAGTGTGACCTGTTACCCTAATCCTGTTTCTTCGGGGGAACCGATCATTGTTCGCATGATGGATGACCAGATAAGTCGATTCAACATTACACTATCTGACCAGGCGGGAAAAGAAATTTTAACGAAAGAAATTTTCTATAATAGCTTTTCTGCAATTACTTTTAATGTGGCTCAAGGTACCTATTTTCTCAAAATTGAATTCCCCGAAGAATTGATTTTGCAAAACGAGACGCTAAAGCTTATTGTGAATTGAGTTGCTGCTTGATCTCATTTATACGCTAAAATGACACCTTGCAGCCTATCCAATGAGTTAGGTATATTATTTACAAAATCTCATGATAAAGTGGAATTAGGGAATTGAAAGCGGGATAGATGGGTGAATTGGCTCCTAAATTTAACTCAAGAATTCAATCATATATTTAATATTTTTATCCCGTATTTTGAATTCATTTTCGAAATCACGTTTTTATAAACGTTCATTTCATTTTCTCCACTAGATACCCTTTTATAGGAGTTATCACTTGTAATAATTTTTTCAATTCTTTCCAAGTTATCAAAATCAAAATAATCATCAACATCCTTTATTTCATCAGCATCCTTGCTGACTATCTCTCTAGTTTGAAACTGTTTATTTTGAATAAGCAAAGTATGTTCTCCTTCTATATGTTTCGAATCAGGGCTACTGACATAAATACTGCCTGTTACATCTTCCCCTTTTTTTCCTTTGGACAAAAAATCCAACTTTAAGAACAGTATTTCCATCGGTTTTTTGGAGACTACCTTTTCATTGAGTTTTTGGTACGAATAAAATTCCATATTATCGGTGTATCCAAGAATAAACATCCAAAGTGCAATTACCAAAACTGCCGTAATTATGAATTCAACAATTGATGACCATATTGGGTGCTCATACCCAATATCAGCCCTGAGTTCTTTAACTTCTTTTCGTAATCTTCCTTTGTATAACCATTATCCCTTTCTATTAATGATTTTTTATGTTCTGCGTCCTTTTCAAATTCCTATTGAGAATACCTATCCCATGGTACAAAGTCATATTGATCATAAAAATAAATGCCTCCAAGGGTAAGTATAGCAACGAAAAAAAAGAGAAAAAATTTAAATATTATTCTGAATTTACTTTTCGCTAAGAATCTTTTTGTTTTTGCCTGTAAATCTTTTTCGAAGATTTGAACCGGGATTTTATAAATTTTCATAGTTCTCAAATGTAATTATTTCTAATCAAAATTTACTTTCATAGATAGGCCTAATTCAAATGATTATCTTTTCTGGTAATGGATAATTATTTATCAAAATTGGAATTTTTTAATTGTTTGATTTATATTTAACCATAAATTCAAACTCAATGGATATTAAAACCATCAAAATAAATGTTTTTGAAAAGGATTTGAATCAAAAAATGAAGCCATTTTTGATTTCTAACAAGATTTCGCCTCGATCTAAAAATAAGTTCTCTGCTTATTTTTTGTTTTGGTTTAATTCTATTTTGCTCTTTCCTCTGCACCTCACTCGAAGTTTGATTCTTTTCCCATTGAGAGTTTTGGGATTTGCAAACGGATACGAGAAGCCCAATTGGGAACCGATACCTACTTTTTCAACTTATTTCAACATTACTAAAGTTAATGAGTATATCTCCTCTTCGAAATTTCAAAAAATTTATTTGCTTAAGGTAGATTTTACAAGTAACATAAAAGGGGAAGATAAAAATGGCAGTTTGTATTGTAATGAGCCAAATACCTACGGTTTAAATAAGATCTACATTGTAAGTCTCAAAAGAAATAAGCTTGTTTTAAACAAAATACTTTCTTCAGATGCCCATCGTATTCATGATTTTGATGATAAATATGATATAATGGATGGCAAAACAGACGCATCTTCAACTTTTCCTTCAATGAAAATGAATGAGATAATGGATTGGAGGAAGGCTTATTCGAAGGAAGTGACTGATCTCCAAAACAAATTTGGATTGACGGTTATCAATATGAGTATTTTCGAATTGCCTGTTTGGCATTGTGTAGTGAAAAGCAAAAACATCAGCTCAAGTCCAAAAGACATTTTTATGGAGGCATCTAATGGCTGTATTTTGGATTTCACGAAATACTTTGAATTTTAATATTTTACCATTATTAGAATCGAAAAAGTTGAATCATGAAGGAATACAAGAAGAACAAAATAAATGAGCGAAAAGAGGTTACTATCGAAGGATATGTCCTTTTTTTGCCTTTTGCAGTTGGAAGCAAATCCGAATCTATTCGTCCGTATGTTGTAGACCAAAAAAGGAATTTTTACAATATTTACATGCCCAAGGACAATCCTTTTCAGAACGAATCTATAATTGCCTTTCACAAAAATTACTGTAAAATCGAAGGATTACTGGATGAGGAACGCATGCACATTTATGTCTCAAGTATTTCTATAAAAGAGGACCCATTTAAAAGCGAATGATTTGTTTAGAATGCAATAGGATTAACAAATTTACCCGTTCCATTTGTGCGGAATGTGGTTCTGATTTGAGCTTCAATTTTGTCGAAGAGGTTCAGCCTGCCATGGATTATTTCAAAAATGAAAGAGAGGCATCTTCCTTCATCAATTATGGCGTTTTGTATACAGATTTTGTGGCGTTATCACAAAAAATGGATAGGGCTGTCTTGGAATCATTAATTGCTGAATTCATTTACTTTTTTGAAAAAAAGGATTTAAAAATACTGGTGTTGGATGCCTCAGAAAATCGTATTGAAAACCTATATCACAGTCCTTGGGAAGCACATGTTGAGCTCGTGAAAAAAAGCTATGACGAGCTAAAAAGATACAACATTCGGTCTCCGCGTTTTTTATTTATTTTGGGTAGCGATGATGTCATTCCGCAACCCATAATACGTTATCATGAATATGTCCAATCACATGATTTGGATTGTGATAGCGATCTTCCGTATTCGGTATTGCAATCAAATAGCTTTGACACCAACTATTGGGAATTGGGAGATGCAGATTACTTCAATGAAAAATGGGCGGTAGGTCGCCTACCTGTGCTTGATGATGTTTTTATCGCGAATTATTTTAGTAAAGTATATTCGTTTTTCTCCTCAACTCAAAATCACAGTAAACATAGCTCTGGAGTCTACGGCTTATCGGATGAAGAGTGGAAAGGATTATCTTTTGGAGTATTAAATGATATATCAAAAAATGTGGATTTGCATATTTCACCTCCGCTGAATTTAGAATCTATTGATGAATGTTTTGACAAAAATGCTGAATTTTATTACTTTAATTTACATGGGTCAAATTCACAACATTATTGGTCTAGTTGGGGTGGGCAATGGATAGATGTGATATCTTCTTTTCAAATTACAGAGATTAACAATTTCAATTTTGTGGGTGTTGAGGCCTGTTACGGAGCACTAATGCATCCTGAAAACTTTAATAAAAATAATCAATTTGTAAGTTCGGAAACGACTTTAGTCAATGCTTTGGCTGCAAAAACTATAGCTCTTGTTGGCTCAAGTCGAATCGCATGGGGTTCACCAGAAGCTATTCCTCCCATATTGTGTGCTGATTTAATAATTCATATATTTTTGAAGTCAATGATTGTTGATGGATTATCGTCTGGCGCTGCATTTATAAATGCAAGAAAGGCATGCTTTTTAGAATTAGTTAACCATCTTGAAGTGGACAATGATTATTTTATTCAATTAGCAACAATTGCTCAATTTAATCTATATGGTATACCCTTCGGTTTGGGAAGTGAATTTATAGACAAAAAATGGGAGGATAGTTTTGTAGACTCGGACCTAACGCTACCTTCAGTTGAATTACCTGAAATATATGCCGAAGTTGTCAATGAAGTAGATGAACAATTGGAAAGAATAAACACAATCTTGGGTGAGAAAATTAGAAATGAAGATTCATGGGTTTCTGAAAGTAAGCCTAAAATTATTAAATTTAAAAAAAGTATTTCCTTTGCTTTTTCTAAAGAAAAACGATACGTTATTTACACTACGGATTATGAAGGAAATATCATCAATAAAATTTACTCTAAATAAATAAAAATATGACTGATCATACATACAACCCCCAGAAAAGCAAAATGATTTGTGATAATCCTGGTTGTCAAAGACCTCTTGAGCCAGGTGATAAGTTTTGCGAATGTAAAAACAACGTTGAGCACATTACAAATCCTGATAAAATCAAAAAGTCAGCTCCTAAAATTGCAAAAGTTGATTCGGTGGCGGCTGATTTAGACTCTTATGATAATTATCTGATTTGGAAGCTTGAAAACAGTCAGGTTGCCCGTAAGATCGATCATGTTGAGTTAGCCAACAATACGAATTACAAAGGAATCATTATCCAAGAAGGAATACGAGGCATGATTTTCGTCAATGGAAAATTTTACGATGCCATTGAGCCAGGGAAATATACTTTTGCATCTGAAATAGAAGAAATGGGCAAGAGGGAGAAATTTATTGAAGAAATCGCAAAAGACCCTTTAATTCGAAACAAATCTGAAAAACCAGAAGACGAGTCTGGCATTATTGCAAAAGTAAAAAAGGCGGGGCATGCATTGTGGAATTTGACATTTCTCAAGTCGAAAAAGAAAAAATCCATTTCAAAAGATCGAAAAACAAAGTATAAAGAATTTATAAAGAAAAATGGCGCTTCAACCTATATTTCAGTAATACTATTCAAAATTGAATCAATGGAGTATTTATTGAATTTTGATGGGATTAAAACAAGAAATACCACCCAAGCTATTCAAATATTTGCCAAACTATCAATTACCAATGGTAACAAACTGAATGCTGGTTTCTTTGAAACGAATAGAGTCCTTAACAAGCAAATGATTGTCGAAAGAATAAAGCCTCTTGTGTTGAGTCATGTATCGAATAACTTTAAAAACAAGGATGTTCAAGATATCGATTATAATGAAGATATCAGGAACAATTTGAAGCAGATTTTTGAAGATAGGGAAGAAATAAAAGATTTAGGACTAAAGGTTGACGATATCTTATATGTAACGGCTGATAATGCTCAAATGGATCGATTGAGAAAAAAAGACGAAGAGCTCTATTTATCTGAGCAGGAACTTATTCGCCTAGGGAAATTCAATGATTTTTCCAACAGACTTCAAGACACCAAAAATCTACAAAAATTAAAAGATGCAAAATCCGATCATGAAATGGAGAAGGCTCTTTTAGAAATCAACAAGGATAAATTGCTCTCGGAAAGTGAGTTTCAACAGTACAAGAATCAACTCAATAAAGACAAAATGAGGTCTCAGGCGGAAGTTGATGCTTTAGCTTTGGAGATTGAACACGAACAAAATAAGACTCAATTGAATCTTTCTATTGAGCTTGACCAAATCAAGTTCGATTATGAGTATGAAAAGAAGGAAAAGACTGCCGATTACGAACGAAAACAAAGAAAATTGGATGCCGAAGTGGAAGCTGCAGTAAAGCGTGGAGAGGATCAAAGAGAAATAGACAGATTAGAAAAATTGGCCGAAATTCACAGAAAGAATAAAGATGCTAAAACTGAGAGAAAAATTAAGGAGGCAGAAGCTCAATCCAAAAGATATTTAGCAGAGCTGGAAAAATACATGCACATGTCACCAGAACAGATTGTTGCATCCAATCCAGGATTAACTGTACATGGAGCAGATGCACTGAAGACAAAGTGGTCAACCATACAAACTGCAGATTCCGAAACAATTGAACGTATTTACAAGGAGTCAATGCAAACATTAAAAGGCACTGTGATTGGCATTTCAAATGCCGCTGACGAAAGAATAAACAAAACGACCGATCAAATTGCAACAGGAATGGGTCAGGCTGCGACTGCAACCAGAGGTGATACGAATTCTCAACGGGAATCAATAGCAAACCGACAATGTCCGGATTGTAATACAATGAACCGTGAAGATAGAACCATATGTTCTGAGTGTGCTGCTGATTTGTAAAAGAGATTCAAGTGAAACATTGTCCAAATAAATTTTGTGTAAATTTCCAAAAAAGAATGGAAGACGACAAGTCCATCTGTGATTTGTGTACTGAGAACCTAGAGATTTATAATGTTACAGATGTAGATTCTAATTTCGAAAGTGTTGGAAATGAATACTCTAATGAGTCGGTAAACACAAATAACGGCCTTAGAGGAAGTCAAACTTCACATAAATATGATTCCTCAATTGGATTGGTAAATAAAGGCATCATTGACAATGAGGGAGGGACTATTAATATTACCAATGTCGTGGATGATACTAAAGTCATTCTTAAATGTTCTATCTCTGGTGAAGAATTGGATTATAAAAGTCGATTTACTTGTAATTCCTGCACGAACATTTATGCCCTCAGGTTCAAATCCGATACAGAAGAATGTGAAAATTGTAATCGAACTGAGCGAGAAAAAAATGAGGGTGAAATTCTTGATTTAATCAATCGTGCTTTGGAAGATAATGAGCTAACAAAGCAAGAAAGAAAAAATATTTTTTCAGAGGCTAAGCGATTACGACTCACAGATTCTGTAGTTGAAGAGCTAATCACAATTGCTCGCAACAAGGATCAAGATCAGTCACAGTTCAATCCAATTCATAGAATAAAGTTTGATTCAGCACTTAAAGATCTTCAATTGTTTCGGGTTGAAAAATCGTTGAAGAATCTTGAGATGTTGAAGGAAGTATATCCTGATAATGATTTGGTTATAAAATACTTGAATCTTGCTAAATCCATGACATGCGAATTTGATGAAATTTTGAATCTCAAATATGATGATTTATTCAAAGATTTTACAATTCTTTTGTATCATTTGAAAAATAAAAATTTCAGAGAATTTGAAAAAAAGGTCGTTAAACACAATCACGTATTATTCCAATGTGCTCAAGTAGAGTCCGAAGTTTTACAATCCATTAAATCATCTGATTATCGACAGCTTGATAGCTTAAATGAAGTTCTCAATACGATTTCAGATATGCGGGATAATAGTGTACAAAATGAAGATGAAAGAGCATACGCCAATGTTATCATTAATTTTTATCAAATGGTACGTGACACTGAGCGCGTATCTCCTATACAAGATGATTTTATCAAGTTACAGGAAAACTCAAGTTTTCAGAACTTTGAATCAATTTTCTTTAAGAATATCACAAACTGGGAAAAATTTCATGTGTATCGCATAATGGATTATCCCGACTTTGAAAATTACATTGAGTACAGAAAAAAAGCGAAAGAATTTTTTGAAAATAGAGACCTCGTATTAGAAGAGGTAAATAAGATTGCTCAGGATATTCAGCAATCCGAAATTATGGATTATTCAAATGATGAATCGATTGAAGACATAGAAAACAGATATAATGAGTTTAAAAAAATAATTGAACAAGACTTCATTATTAACGATGACGAAAAGACAATCACTATAACCAAAATTAAGAATGCAAAATGGGATGTCTTGGAAGGACATCATAAAGGGCAATTGAGTGATGTTTTTCAAAAAGTGAAAAATAATTATGTAGATGCCGTTGAGAAAATTAATACAAAACAAGAAGAAGTTGAGTTAGATAGACAAAAACAGCGAACAGACGAAATCAATGAATTATTGAATAAGATAGATGATGCTCTAGGTCAATCTGATGTAGGGGAGGCGGAAAATTTATTAAAAATACTTGAAGATAAATCTCCAGATTCTGATTTTGATGAAGTAAAATCGAAAATTCAAAATAAGATAAATGAGCAAAATCAATCAGTTGAAAATGAACGAGTTTCTCTAATAGTAGAATATTTAAAATGTTTTGAAGGTGACTTGAAATTGAATACCTTATTTTCTAGGAACAACGAACAAGCTTCTTATGTAAAGAATAAATTAAAGGCATCTGTAACTAGCAATAATTATTTTCTTAGTCAACTTTATGCGATAAGACAAAATTCCATTAAAGTATCCGGTCAAGATTTAGATAAGATGATTGATCTAAATTCAATCATTCTTAAAATGGTTTATCCTCAAGATGAATTTATTCAAATTGGTAATCAGTTGTGGTTTTGTCATAATATCGAAAATACAAGTGAAAAAGAAAAGATTTCAAAATTAATTTCGGCGGATGATTCAAGTCAATGGAAAGGAGCCGCTTCAAGTAAGAGTGGGGCTTTGTGTTTTGGTGATAACAACTCTACTGTTTTGTATAATGGTTATTCAGTCACGGAAATTGAGAATTCTCTTCCCATAGGCTTCAAAATACCAAATTCAAATGAGGTTAGAGAATTATCATCCTTATATATGAATATTCAAAAAAAGAAAAATAAGACTGATTTAGACCGATTGAACAAACAAAATATTGAAAAATATTTTTCAGGACAGTCTAAAAGACGAGACCCTAATATCGGTTTTTATCATACTGAAAGACATTTTTGGCTCAACACAGTTTCTAATAATATGGGTTTTTCTTTTTTTAAGAAAGCATCCAGTTCGGATAAACAGGCTTATTTTAAAGTTAATAGTAATGAGATTGTAATCGGGAAGGACACTCGAGACAACGGTATGCATATTCGATTAATTGGAGCCATTCTAACCGTAGATGAAGCATTAGATTTTTTAACCATGTTATATAAAAGGTAAAATATATAAATACATTAATACAATTAAATTAAAAACAATATAGTTATAATTTGCATTATTGAAATATTCTTGCTATGTTTGTATTAATGAAATCAAACCGAATTAAAACTCCAAAAGAAAGATTTGAAGAAATTGCACCCATTCGGGTAAATTTTGCTTTGAATACTTTGGACAAACTAAAACGCTTTGCTGTCCGCTCTAATTATAAGGCAGAAAAACATCAATTGGAGGCGATTATTACTGCTCTTCGACAAAAAATTGATGAAATAGAAGTCACTTATAAAACAGGAAAAGACAAAAACGACGGTTTTAAACTACCCAAGAGTTAATTCTTTTTCTTGGATATAGATGTTCAAGTAAATCCTAAAGTCTAAATGTGAAAAACAGGTCAAGACCTGAATGGTATTGTATTGAATAATCAGTACCTCAAAATTGAGTATGGTCTAAAAAGGCCTAATGGAATACTTATGTCCAAAAATAAAATAGAAATGAAAATAGAAATGAAATTAAATAAATCGAATGAAAACATCAAAAGTATATTGTATTGTGCGATTTTATTTGGAGACTTTGAAACTGTCGCAAAGATTCTACATCCTCAAGGTCATTTCGTTGGCATGTCAAAAGCTCGATTTCTATATTTTCTGCAGCGAGAGCATCATAAACCAGAGTCCAATTTTATCGATGAAGAAACTTCAATTTGGGCTGATTTGATTGATTTGGGATTATATGCGGGGCAAAGGTGTTTTATTTTCAATCGTGAAATCAAGTACAATGGCAAACCAAGGGCTTTTGTCTTTGTCATGCACCCTCATCAGTCTAAGCAGGTGCATAAAATTGTGGTTTCGAAGAAATACACGAATGAACAAACGATTACGAGAGTTGCCCTACTTTTTAATCAAAAGAAAAAAAACGATTACAACCTATTATTTAAAAATTAAAAAAACATGAGTAATAATCAGATACGAAAAAAAATATTTCTCGATGATATCCGATTTCCTGAAGACGTCTACAATGGGCTGAAAGGAGGTTATGACGAAAATACTTTACATCCCATATATGCCGATAATTCCTCCTGGATTATCCTAAGAACTTATGAGGATTTTGTGGATTTCGTAATGAAAAATGATCTAAATGAAACAGAGGTTATTTCTCTGGATCATGACTTGGATTTTGATCATTACAAAAGTGAGAACCAGCAAAACGTTGACTATGACAGAATGCAAGTGAAAACAGGTTACCATGCTGCAAAATGGTTGCTTGAGTACAGTAAGGAAAACAATATCCAATTGCCTGAAATTCGGGTACATAGTTTAAACATTGAAGGGAGAAAAAACATTAAAAATCTTATAAAAAATTGTAATCGATGAACTACAAAGAAACCATCAACGAACAAACATTTATGCCTTTGATATGGGAACTCGAAGAGGGGCGACTAGAGAAAAAATTATTGGTCCCATTGTTTCAATTTTTAATCAATGAGGGCCATGTTTGGAACCTGCAGAACTTCTATGGGGCATTTGCCATGGAATTAATAGAAGAGGGAATTTGTGTTTTTGGTTTAATTCCTATTCGGAGTGCTTATGGTGGGCATTTCCCATCACGATTTGAAATCGAAGCAGATGAACCTGGATCTCTGCAATATCAGCGCAAACGAGGATATGATTTAATACGAATTTAAAACAGAACAATTATGGTAGATTTAATTCAAAAAATAACAACAAAAGAATCACTTTGGTATCCTTCATGTGGAAGTGATTACCGTCCAGTTACTCATGTGGCTTTTAATAATCTTTTTGTTGACCCATCGGTTCTTATTTTTAACGATATCGATGAAACCATTGACTTTAGTGAAATTCCTCAGTTGAAAGGAAGTACTTTAATATCAAGTAATGAAAGGGAGGATTTCGATGTAAAATATAAGATCTATTTATTCAAAATAGAAACAGAAAAAAGAATAAGAATCAAAGAACTCATCTTTTTTCCAATTTCCAATCAGGAAATGTTTAAATTTTTATTGCGTTATGGTATCTCGCCTAAAACCATTTTATTTCATAATCTGAAAGATGAACAATGCACTCTGCAAGCAAGTTGGTGGGATACCATTCGCATTTTAAAAATCAAATACGTTTATACGGACAACTGGTATTTGATATCATTAAATACCGAGGATACTTTTCGAAACACGCTTCAAAAAAAAGGGGTGAGGTATATCTCTAAACAATCTTATACTGGATTTATATTGAGTAAGAACCTAAATAAAACAATCAAATTGGCCATGAATAATTGTTTTGAGAGTATGCTTCATCTGTTCGAAATCCCACCGAGTAAAATATCAAACAGTATAAATTAAACATAAAAAAAATGAAATATATAACTAAGAATCGCAAATTCTTCAACCTAGATGTTACTGGATTATCAGAGGCTGGTAAAGTCAATGAATTTGGTGTTCCATTTATTGAAGTCATCCGAATTCATGATCTCTGTATTCAGGGAACATCATTAGACACAATTAAAAATGAATTACAAAAAATCTTAAAAAGTGGTAGAGATATTAATGAATATCTCAATCCTTTTGGATGTAATCTGTTGTTTTTTGTCAACAATAGGGAGGTCTTACAATTGCTGTTGGACATGGGTTGTAATCCCAACCAACGTTCTCATGGATTCGATAAGTTGTGTGTTGATAACTCAACACCTGGAACCACAGCTTTGCATTATTCAGGGCAATATTTTTTGGTGAATTCCATACAAGTTTTGGGTCAAATTGTAGAGGATAAAAATCTTTTGGATGACGATGAAGTTAGCGCTATGGGGTATGCTCAAATGAATTATGATGAAGAGCTTTTAGATAGAAAAAAAGGGATCGGAAGATACTCAGATAATAGCGTTGAATTCATTGAGAAACTATTGATTTACATGGGCAAACAAGGATTTGAATCCGTCAATTATTTAGACAAATAAAAACGATAAAAAAAACAGAAATCACGTGGGAAGGGAATGCGATTAAGAAGAAGAAATAAATGCATTTTTTTCAACCCCAATTATAAATCGATTAAAACTGATATAAATGAACAAATTTGAGTTACTTCTGATAGAATCCTTAATGAAAAGTAGGATTGAATGTCCAGAAAAATTGGTTGTGATGGCCTTACAGGGTATAAGTGTCAACAGACAAAAGTACCATGACAGATGGTTGAACTCAGCCTTAAAAAGATTGAACCATTTTGAAGGGTCCAATGGTTTCGAATCCTTAGATGAGTTCATTCATTTGACCTATGACGACGCTGTAAAGGCA
>Ga0209223_10004055_pt1 | contig 13608 bp, 18 predicted proteins | sample COG_06_FD_184750 | JGI IMG/M metagenome (GOLD analysis project Ga0209223, IMG submission 184750) | Pelagic Microbial community sample from North Sea - COGITO 998_met_06 (SPAdes) (version 2) | ecosystem: Environmental > Aquatic > Marine > Neritic zone/Coastal water | place: Helgoland, sampling...
CTTGTGGTTCTAGGGCCAAATTCAATAGTTGATGAGCCTTTTCTCACTTCAACTGCTTCCATGCGACCAATTCTTGGGAAATAGTAAGCCGAAGGCGCAGAATAAGGTGCTGGAGCAATTAAAACGCCGTCCTCCATCAATGTAATATCTGCGCTTCTATCAGATCTGCCACCTCTAAGGCCTATATTTGGCCTTAAGCCAAAGCCATCCTCCTCTTGAATATTTACCCCAGGAACTTGCTTTAAAACACGATTTATATCCTTGTAAGAATAATTATCCAAAGTTTCTTTATCGATAAAATGAGCTGATCCAGCAATATTTTGAGCATTTTCATTACTGCCAACTACCGTTACCCTTTTCATAACCACTTTGTCATAGTCTTTTTTCTGCTCATCTTGAGAAAGGGCGGGAGAGCTATAAAACAAGGATCCGCTAATTGTCATGGCAGTAAAGAATTTTAGCGATTTTTGTAAATTCATATCAAAATGTATTTTTAGTTGAAAAATGATTTTATTAAAATATCATGATAATGATTTTCATTATCTTTAATAATTGGTGAGGCAATTTATTATATTTGTTTTTTTATCGGTCAAGAAAAAATGATAATGATTTTCATTATCATTTAAATTTTACAAAAATTGTTAGCAACATATTCAATATACAATATAAATAATTTATTCAGTAATCGCCTTTTTATCGGGCTTGTAGCTGCTATAGCTATGCATATTGCAATCTTGTTTAGCTATCTAAACGCATCATCTAATGATAAAATAGCGGCAAATTTTGTCGGTAGCTCAATTTCTATAAATATCTCTAGCTTCAATAAACCAACAAATACCAAAAAAACAAAATCAAATAAAAAAGCCGATATAACAAAAAACAATATCATAAAAGAAAATATTACCGATAAGAAGCTATCTTTTACCAAGGATCATGTAAGCGAGAATCTTAAAAAAGATTTAGAACAAGATAAGCTTCAAGATAATCAATCTGATAATGATATATTAGTATCTACAACTTTTTCAACAAAAGGCCATCGTCAATTACCGCAATATCCAAAGCGCGCCTTAAAGCTCAAGCAAGAAGGTGTTATACATCTAAGAATATTACTCTCAGAAACTGGGGCTAGTGAAAAAATAGAATTTGCTAAGAAGTCAATTTATCCGCTACTTAATCAAGCGGCGATTAATGCCGTCAAAAAATGGAGTTTCAATCCAATGATAATCGACGGCAAGCCCGTTAAAAGCTGGATCGAAGTACCAATTGAATTTAAAATTGGTTAATATCCAATTCGCCGTTTGCAATGCTTTTTAAATATTTATTTTAGTTTATTCGATATGCAATTTATTGAAAATATTGGTTTTTTATTTTATCCATTATGCCTGTTTTCTATATTAGCGATGACAATTATTGCAGAAAGGGTAATTTTTTTTACAAGATTAAAAAAGCCAAAGCAAAGTTTGTTTTTCAATGATTTATTGACAATATTGCAAAAAAACAAATCTCTTGATAAGGATTTGCGCGATGAAGTCATAACTTTTAAATTATTAAATATTAAAGAAGAGCTAGAATATGGTATAAATTCTTTGCGCATAATCGCTGTCTTGAGCCCCATGATCGGCTTGCTTGGTACCGTTATTGGCATGATTAAGGCTTTTAAAATTATCTCCTTACAAAATTCACCCGTTGTTCCAGCAATGATTGCTGATGGCTTATGGAACGCCATGTTAACAACGGCTTATGGCCTTATCATTTCTATTCCAGCTCTATTTTTAACATTTATATTCTTAAGAATAAGTGAGAAATATCTTGGCGAATTGCAAAGATTGGTTAATTTAGAATCTTTTAAATTATCAAAAGTGAAGCTTGATGATTGATATCAACGCCAATAGGCGTAAAAATATTTTTAGCGATCTAGCCCCAGATCTAACGCCACTACTAGATGTAGTTTTTATGCTGATAGTATTTTTGATATTAAGTATCAATTCAGCTTTATATTCTCTTGAAGTTAGCCTGCCAAAAGATAAAGAAAATGTCAGTAAGGCAGTTTTGGATAAGGAAAAAATCGCGGTTTATTTGTTGCCCGAAGAGAAAGGCTGGAAAATAGATAAAAAACATTATGGTCTGGAAGAAGATTTTCGTCAAAATCTCACAAATCTAGCAAAAGATAAGCCTCAACTTAAAATAATCATAATTTCTGATAAAAAAGCTTCGGTTGCTAAGTTAATAAACCTTCTAACTTTATTAGAAAAACTTAAAATTGAAAAAACTAATATAGCAGTTGAGAAAAATTAAAGATATATTTGGGCGCTATCTACCATATTTCAAAATATCTTTGGGCAAAATTATAAATTTCCTCCGGTAACTATAGTACAATATTTTTTTTGCTGTTCTTTTTTATTATTCTGCAAAAAAATCTCTACCCCTGCGATTGATAATGCTGCTGTAGCCTCAATTGGCTGATTCAATTCTTGCTCTAGCTCATCGCGCCAGAATTTAATTCTATTCTCTTCTATTTCGATAATTCCCGCGATTTTCTTTAGATATTCAAAGCATCGCTTGGAAATCGATAGAGTTCTGGCGCCGTCAGCAATAGTTAACGGAGATTTTTGGAATGAGAATATTTTATTTTGCTTTACTGAGATTGAGGCATCATTTGCAGCTTTTGGCTCGCAGGCATAAATTTTTGTTGAGGGTGACATACCTTGTTGCGCCAAATAGCATCCTGCAACTAATCCTCCACCACCGCAAGGAATAAAAATTGCCGATAAATTATCCAGCTCTTCAAAAATCTCAACGGCACAAGTTGCCTGACCTAAAATCACATCATTATTGTTGGAAGGGTGAATAAAAAAATATCCCTCTTCTTGTTTTTCTTCCGCCAATTTATTTGCTTTTACTCTTTCTTGGCAAATTATCACCTCAGCTTCAAGGGACTTTACTTTATCTATTTTATAAGAAGATACATTGCTTGCCATATAAACTAACAACTCAATACCAAAATTTTTAGCAATATAAGCCACAGCATGGGCATGATTTCCTGAGCTTTGTACTACAATTTTTTGTGGCATATTGCCATGAGTATTTTGATATTGTAGAATTGCATTAAAAGCACCCCTAGCTTTAAAAGAATGGGTAAGCTGATGATTTTCCATCTTGAAGAAAATATCAGCATTAAGAATTTTATTAATCTTATCGCTAGAAAGAATTGGGGTTTTTACAATATGATTCTTAATTCTACGGTGCGCTTGCAAAACATCATCAAAACCCAAACTTGCTATATTTTTAGCAAACATTTGGTTTAATTAATTTTCAATTTCAAACAAGGCATCAATTTCAACGGCAACACCAAAAGGTAAAGACCCAGAGCCAACAGCAGCTCTTGAGTGTTTGCCAGCGTCACCAAAAATCTCAGCAATTAGATCAGAAGCTCCGTTTGCCACTTGCGGATGATCTTTAAAATTAGCATCGCCATTGATAAAAATACCTAACTTGATGCATCTTGTAACTCGATCTAAATCACCATCACAGGCTGATTTTAGCTGTGATAAAATATTTATGGCGCATAATCTTGCTGCTTTGCTGGCATCTTCAGTCGATATTTCCGACCCAACCTTGCCAATATATTGTAATTTTCCTTCAAACAAGGGAAGTTGTCCTGAAATTGACACTAAACTTCCTGATTTCACAAAGCCAACATAGTTAGCCACTGGGGCAGCTGGGGTTGGTAATTCAATTTTAAGAGACTCAATTTTTTTAAGATATTTAGACATTTTAATAATTTTAATAATTTTGTAATATTTATATAATTTTTTAAATAAATTAAAAACATAGATTAATAATTAATACCAAAACCCTTAGAGGTTTTTGTCTTTTATTTATATTTATAATCTAATAGAAAATTTTTGACTAAGATATTCATCTATAGATTGCCTTTCATTATCTTTTAAAGCGCGATCAAAAATTATTATCTCAGCAATCTGTCCGTTCATGTTTTCATTAAGGTTATCTCCTTTTCTACCAATATAATTTGGGCTTTGCTCTGAGTTTCTAGAAATGCTTAATGGTCCCGCAATTAAATTGCTATTTACATACGCCGAAACCTGTGATCCGTTATAAATATGGGTTATAATATTATAACTATCTTCATTATCAAAATTAACTCTTTTAATTGATATCCATGGCTCAGATGCATTATGGCCATAATTATAAAAACTATCATCATCTCCTGAAGTAGAAAATCTAAAAGTATTCTGGGAATTTGCAGACAAACCTGAAGCCAAGACAACACAAACGCATGGATTATTAACTTTTGCTACAATAAAAATTGAGTAAGAAGCATTACCACTAGGAACCGTGCCATTAGGTAAAGTAAAATAACTTGATCCATTAAAATCAACAACTGGAAGCCCTAGATTTTCATCAATAACATATTGCGGAGTGCCAGTAGCTGAAATTGTGTGTTTTTTTGAGGTTGATTGCGGATTGATATCGCGCCAGGATGACAAGATGCTTCCATTTTGCGTCTCATCTTCTAGAAAGCTACTTCCTGAAGATGCTTCATACCAAGCAACTAAATCTTTTGTAGAGGAAACTATAGAATTGTTGGTAATATTTTTAGCAGAAACCAGCTTAATATTTGCGTATAAATCTCTTCCCTTTATTACAGCGCTAACTAAAATACCAATAATCAATATTACAATTGATAATTCAATCAAAGAGAAGGCTCTGTTAAATTTTATTTGTTTCATAAATTAAAAATTGATTAATAACTAATCTATATTCACAAGCTCTTTTTCTTTATTGTAGCGAATAACTACAATGCCTGAGCCTCCAGGTCTACCTTTACTAGAATTGCCTTTAACGCCACCGCCATTTCCAGTATTTGGTGCCCCATCCTCATTACAAGCTGACCCACCAGCTGCTTTTCCCCCGCATACTCCGCCGTAATAAGTATACATACCCGGTGCACCAGCGGCATACCAAACATTTGTACCAGTTATATCAGACTGTTTGCCATTGCCACCTCTGCCACCGCTTGATGAGCCACCTTTGCCACCAGATCCCCCGGCGCCACCACCGCCACCAGATGACCATCCATTATTTTGACCGGCACCACCTGTATAGCCTTGTCCAGTCGTACCATTGTTAGGAGTGGACTTGGAACCTGCGCGCCCATTACCACCCCTGAGCCTCCTGTTCCACCATTAAGCCCTCCTCCCGAAGTTGCACCACTTCCACCTCGTCCGCCACCAATCGCTACTAATGAGTTAAAAGAGGAATCTTGACCTTTAGAATAAGGTGAGCCACCTCTACCAACAATAATAGGATAACTTCCTGGAATTATTAAATCTATACCACTTAAAAAACCACCCCCACCACCACCGCCAGTAGTTTTGTTGCCACCACCACCACCACCACCTGCAACAATCAAATACTCAACCTCAATATCCCTGCTACACGCTAAAGTATCATCTGTAGTAAAAATATGGATAATTTTTCCTTCTACGGAAGAGCCATCAATAGCTCCACCTTCACAGGCCGGTGTCATATCCGCCATATATTTTCCTCCAGCTTGCCAAACACTACCCACTACTCTTTCAAACATAGAATTGGCTTTAACTAAGGCTGCAATCACAACTGCACCAACTACAATTGTGATTGCTAACTCTATAATGGAGAAGGCTGCGATTGGTTTATTTCGATTTTGCATAGCTTAAATTTTATCAATTTTTATTAATTCCTAATTTATTAAATAATTCTTGATCCTTAATGGCTTCGGGATTTTTTGTAGTTAGTAATTTTTCGCCATAAAAAATTGAATTAGCGCCAGCTAAAAAACATAAAGCTTGAGTTTGTTCATTCATTTCTTCTCTTCCAGCTGAAAGTCGCACTGCAGAGCTTGGCATCATAATGCGAGCTACGGCGATTGTGCGTACAAAATCGAATTGATCAAGATCTTCAACATTTTCTAGTGGAGTTCCTTTAACTTTAATTAACATATTTATTGGCACTGATTCTGGATGTTTAGGTAAATTGGCTAATATAATCAACATTTTAGCACGATCTTGCATAGATTCGCCCATACCAACAATGCCACCAGAACAAACATTTAAGCCGGAATCACGAACATTTTTTAAAGTTTCTAATCGATCTTGAAAATTGCGAGTCGAGATAATTTCTGAGTAAAATTCTTCTGAAGAATCGATATTATGATTATAATAATCTAGCCCAGCTTCTTTTAATTTTTCACTTTGCGCTTTAGTCAACATCCCCAAAGTCATGCAAGTTTCAAGGCCAGTTTTTTGAACTTCTTTAACGATTTCGCAGATATTGTCAACGTCGCGATCATGCAAATTGCGCCACGCCGCACCCATGCAAAATCTTGAGGCGCCACTTTTTTTAGCATTTTTTGCAGCTTCAAGAATTTTATTCATCTCGAGCAGGGATTCTTTCTCAAGACCAGTATTATAGTGCGCCGATTGTGGGCAATATTTACAATTTTCTGGACAAGATCCGGTTTTGATGCTTAAGAGCGTGCTGATTTGAACCTTGTTTGGATCGTGAAAGGTGCGATGAATTTCAGCCGCCTTAAAAACCAGATCATTAAAGGGTAGGGTAAAAAGCTGCTCTATTTCTGATAATTGCCAGTCGTGACGCTGATCTAGATCTTGAGCAATATTTTGCAATTTTTCACCTGAATTTTTGACTTGTTTCATTTTTGATTAATTATTCTTTCCAAGCTATATGAACCTTAAATAACTCTCCCATTTCTTCCGCATTAATCAAGCGATTAATTGCTCTTTTTACGTCAAGTGCATTTGAATCATTTTGTTTTAATATCTGTTTTTCTCTTGTCACTATTCCCAAGCTTAACAAAAACTCTTTTTGAGTTACCAGCGAGCTATTAAGCTGGTTGTTATTTGCAATATTATCTAGCATAGAAAAATTAACATGAGCCGTTATATCGCATCCATCTTTTTCTTGTAAAATATCTTTAAATTTTACCTTTTTATGATTATTTATAGATTGTAAGCTGTTAGCAAATTCATTGATAATATATCCATAATCGATATTGATAGCTATTCCACCAAACTTATTAATTGCCAAAAAAAGCTCATGGGCAAATTTATCAGCATCTTTACTAAATTCAAAAATAGCTGAAATCGGCGCTTTTTTAGATTCAATAAAACCTATTTTGTCAATAATAAATTGATTAATATCGGGGTTAAAATTAGCTAGCTTAAAATTGATTTGTTGCTGCTCAATTGCAATCAATCTTTGGCACCAACCAATATCAGTTTTAACATATTGATCAATGGCAAAGCAGTCAAAAAGCTCGTTTGAGATAAATAATATTTCAGAGTCTTGAGATCTACTTTGTATAAAATCTTGAAAATATTTGTGCCAAGTGATATTAAAATATTTTAATTTATCTTTTTGTAACTCCTCTAGAGCGGGGCTAGTTTCAATAATATTAAAATCTGTTTTTTTTATAAAATCTTGAGCCAATCCAACTTTTTTCTCTGCTAATTTATAAATGGTTGCTAAAATATCAAAAAACAAGCTGCCAGTTCCTGCGCCCATTTCGACAAATGAAATTTTGCTTTTATCAGAAGTAATTTGCACCAAATAAAGAGCTATTAACTCACCAAAAATGGAGCTAATTTCTGGAGAAGTTATAAAATCTTTATCTTTGCCAATTGGGTTTTTATTGCTATAATAGCCGCAATCAGGGTCAAAAAGATACTTTTTAATGAATTTAGAAAGCTCTATCATCAACAATTTCTAGAAAGTTTTTTAGCAGCTGCAAGCCGTGTAAGCCACTTTTTTCAGGATGAAATTGAACGCCAAAAACATTATCTTTGGCAATAATTGCTGGTATTTTTATATCATAATCTACTTCAGCAATTACATTTGCAGTATATTTTGCTGCAAAAAAATAGGAATTGGCAAAGTAAAAATGTGTTTTGTCTTTGATGCTCTTAATCAAGACTGAGTCAGAGTTGATACTGATATCATTCCAGCCCATATGCGGAACTTTTAAATTTTTATTGCAAGTAATTTTTTTAATTTCGCCCTCAATAAAATTAAGACCTTCATGTTTCCCATTTTCAAAGCCAAAACTAGCTAAAACCTGCATGCCCACACAAACTCCTAAAAGTGGCTTTTTATTAACCAAAACCTGTTCTTTGAGTTCATAAATTAAGCCGTCAACTTTTTTTAAACCATGCATGCAATCGGCAAAAGATCCAACTCCAGGCAGAATTAGTAAATCAGCAGCTTTAATTTCAGAAATTTTATGAGAAATTGATATTTTGTGTGCTTTTTTTATCTGTTGAAAAGCATTAAAAACAGAAGCAACATTTCCAGATTCATAGTCGATTATAACTATTTTCAAAGAATTTTGCATGAATTATTTGGGTTTAATTAGGCTAGTTTTTTCTTGAAAATCTTTATCAATTTATGAATTGATTTATCGGAGTGCTTTGGGTCGAGAAAATCATCGTCAAAATTTTTGTTATTTTTGAAATGGCTTTCCTTATATTGTTCTTTGGTGGTAAAAATAGCTTCATCTCTATTTTTAGATATTACTAGGTTAAGAAATTCATAACCTTTGTTCTGCAAATGCTGTTCATACCAATAGTTGGCGTTTAGGGCGATAATAAAGGCAAAAAATATTTCGAACAATATTTTATCGCTTGCCGAAAGAGGAGGAATAAAGCCTAAGATAGCTATTGCTACAACAAGAGCAACAAGCTCTCGCCACATTTTTTGGTATAAAAACCACAATGGCCAAAAAATAAAAGCTGCAAAAGAAAATCCCTCCTTCACGATAATCAAATCATCTATTTTGCCTTTGCTGTTTTTCTTTATATAAGCATTATAAAGCTTCATAGATGATTGATTAATTATAAATGCTAATACTTATTTAGTTTCGGACTTTATTTTGGATTGATCTTCAAGAGATTTTTTAACTTTATCAACAATTTGCTTAAAGGAATCTGGCTCTCTTACGGCCAAATCTGACAAGACCTTGCGATCAATATCGATGTGAGCTATTTTTAATCCAAAAATAAATCTTGAATAAATTAAACCCTGCTCCCTTACAGCGGCGTTAATTCTTTGCACCCAAAGTTTTCGGAAGTCTCTTTTTCTATTTTTGCGATCACGATAGGCATATTGTAAAGCCTTTTCAACTCTTTGAATGGCAATACGGAAACAATTTTTAGAACGACCTCTATAGCCTTTGGCCATCTTGAGGATCTTCTTGTGACGCGCTTTTTTTGTTACAGCTTTTTTAACTCTACTCATTTTTAAAAATCAAAATTAGGATTAATCTTATCTAGTTTACTATGCGACTAGCTATTTTAGTTAGTTGCTATAAGGCATTTGGAATTTTAATACATTAGCTGCAAAGCTATCTTCCATAATTGCTCCTTTACGTAGATTTCTGATTCTTTTTTGACTTTTGCGACCAAGATTATGTCTTTTTCCAGCCTGCTTGAACTTGACTTTGCCTGAGGCAGTAACTTTGAACCTCTTTTTGGCACTACTATTTGTTTTAATCTTTGGCATAATAAATAACTTCCAAAATATAGGTAGCTAGCGGACGCTTGCTTTTAAAAAACCCATAAATTTACATTTCACTAATCAATTATTTAGAGCCAGAACTTACTTTGTGAGTTACAAAGCTAAGGACGAATTCATCATAAAGCTATTGGAATAAATCTTAAAAAATCTAAAAATAACTCAATAATGAATGGTGGGATTGGTAGGAATCGAACCTACGACCAAGACGTTATGAGCATCCTGCTCTAACCGCTGAGCTACAATCCCAACTAAATAATTAAAAAAGATGACAAAATAGTAAAAATATTTTAGTTTTTTGCAAGTATAATTTTATCGAATTATGCCATTATTAACACGTTCACAAACTATGTTAATTTTGACAAAGAGAATTTTCTTTTATTTTTTGCTTTTCAAAGCCAAAGTAGCTAGCAGTGCTATGACTTTTCAAAACAAATCTAAAAGTAAATTCTCTTTGTCAAAATTAACATAGTTTGTGAACGTGTTAATAACCAACTCATAAGTTAATATATCTAAATCAGATACAAATATTGCATTATAAAAACTTAGAAATATTGTCTTGAAGCTCTTTTGTTATTATGGATGGGTGGCCGAGTGGTTTAAGGCAGCAGTCTTGAAAACTGCCGTGCGTTCACGCGTACCGTGAGTTCGAATCTCACCCCATCCGCCATGCCATCTAGAGCCTAGAGCCATAAGGCTTGAATCCACTTTCAAAAAATCTGACCGCTTTTCAACAAACTATCTCCAAATCCTCTCTACACGCTCCAGCACTAGCTCAATCACGCGTACCGAAAAGTTCGAAAAAAAGCGCTAGGCAAGTGATACCCTTTGCAAACTTTTTTACCAATTAGAGACTAAAAAAATTCGGCTAATTCAGAGCATCTTCTGTCTCCGCTTCTCCATTTCACGTTCACCTTTTTATTCATAATATGCTTGCCCTAAAAGAATTGGACATAATTGGACATCTTCTTGTTTGATCTGATTAGAAAATAATATATTGCAAACTATAAGGTTATACTTTATGGTTTAGCAGTTATTAAAACTATAAGGTAAAAAATGGACTACAAAAAACTAACCGAAAAAAAGAAAATACTAGATAAACATAGGCCTTTCGATGCTGCTCTGGTAAAGAATTTGGAAGAATGGTTCAAGATTGAGTTAACTTACACCAGTAACGCAATTGAAGGAAATACTTTAACGCGCGCTGAAACTGCTTTGGTCGTAGAAAAAGGTTTAACCATTGGCGGTAAATCAATTACAGAACATCTTGAAGCAACAAATCACGCGGCAGCTTTGGATTTAATCAAAGAACAAATCAAGCACAAACCATCAGACCTCAAAGAAAAAGATATTCTCAAAATTCACGAAATAATTTTAGATAGAATAGATCGTGAAAATGCCGGAATTTATCGCCGCGTTCCAGTCCGCATTTCTGGTTCTGCAGTTGCTTTACCAAACCCAAGAAAAGTGCAAGAATTGATGGATGAGTTTTTTGTTTGGATAAAAAAAGAAGATAAAATGCACGCTGTTGAACTTGCTGCCGAAGCACATTATCGTTTTGTAACAATTCATCCTTTCATTGATGGAAATGGTCGCACAGCGCGCTTACTTATGAATATGATTTTAATGATGAAGGGTTTTCCACCTGCGATAATCAGAAAAAATGATCGCTTGGCTTACATCAAATCTTTAGAAAAACCACAGCTAGTTAATGGTGAAGGCGATTCAAAAAATGATTATTTTAAACTAATTTCCGCTGCTGTTAACCGATCATTAAATATTTATTTAAAAGCAATTGATGGCGAAGTTGAGAAACCAGAAAATGAAAAACTTCTAAAAATTGGTGAGCTTGCTAAAGCAACAAACAAATCAGTTCCAACTATTAGACATTGGACGAAGGAAGGACTACTGCAAGTTGCAGAAGTGACGGAATCGGGATATCAGATGTATAGTGAGGAGGTGATTGATAGAGTGAGAAAAATTGAAGAAATGAAGCAAAAAAGAATGACACTTGATGAAATTAACGAACAACTAAACTAAGCTAAATTAACATAAGAAAGGGTCAAAATAAAATAAAAGATAAAGTAGCCTGGCTACCTTTTTTGCCTTGGATTAAAAATAGAAATTAAATATTAAAATAGAAATATGCTAAATATCGATTATATAACAAGCTACTTTAAAGAAGTGACAACAAATATAAAATTCCAAATATCAGCCGCACTAACTTTTGGGGTAGCATTAATATTAGTATGGAGTGAACAAGGTAACGAGACAAAAATTATCACTACCATCTTCTTTCTCTTCCCGACCTTTATGTTAACTACTTCACTAGTAGAAAGAATGGTAATTTTTTTCAAAAAGGCGAAAAAAGAAAAACTTAGAAAAATACAGAAAAAATTAGGAATTCTTGGTAATCATCAATTTACTGAAATATTAACAGAACTTTGGGAAGATAAAGAATTTTCCGGCCTTGGTTGGGAAGTTTATGTAAATACCCAAATTAGACAAGCTTATTTAACTCATCCATGTTGTTATAATTGCAAAACAAACCTCTTAGCTAGGACTAATTCTAAAAGTAATGGATTTGATCTAGAGTGTACAGATTGCAAAAAAACATTTGATGTTGACGATATTGGAGAAAAAAGATTTATTGCAAACGCTGCTTTCCAAGGAGAGGTAAGAAGGAATCATGGTCACTATTTTGGATTATTTTAGAAATAACACATTAAAGCAACTGTTTCATGAAAATCATCACCTGGAATTGCCAAATGGCTTTTCGCAAAAAAGCTGAAAATATATTAAAATATGAACCAGATATTTTGGTGATTTCAGAATCAGAAGAGAAAATTGATTTTAGCAAACATTCCAAATATCCACATCAATCAATTTGGGTTGGAGAGAATGTAAATAAGGGATTGTTAATTGCCTCCTATAATGAAAATTACGATATCAAAATTAGTGACCTTTATAATAAGGATTACAAATATGTCGTCCCAATTGAAGTAACTACTAAAACAGAAAAGTTCTTACTACTAGCTGTATGGACTCAAAATACTAGGAATCCTTTTTCCAGTTATATTGTTCAGGCTTACAGGGCGATAAATTTTTACAAAGAATTGCTTGATGAAAAATCAATAATTATTGGGGACTTTAACAGCAATAAAATTTGGGACAATAAAGATAAAAAAGAGGCAAATCATTCTGATTTTGTAAGTTGCCTAAAAAGCTTAAACATTAAAAGCTTGTATCACGAAATAACCAAATGTGAGCAAGGAAAGGAAGATGCTCCCACTCTCTATTTGCAAAGAAAAATAGAAAAACCTTATCACATAGATTATATTTTTTCAGGAGAATTTTGGCTTAAAAATCTGGAAAAATTAGAAATTGGAAATTTTGATGATTGGATTATTTTTAGTGATCATATGCCGATAATAGCTAATTTTAGAAACTTCAAAAAATAAACACTTGCTCCACCACTCAAAACAATTTCGAACTAAAAGGTAAAGGTGAAATTGCCTCTAAACCCACACCAACAGCCGATGGAGAAAAATAGTGACAAGTTCGCAAGAGGTATCGTATCCTCCGCCACTTCTACAAAAGCGAACCGCTCTCTTGCAAAATTCCTAGTTTTTTATCACCCCCCCACTCTACAAGCCGTGCGTTTGCAGGCTTACAGTGTTTATCATCTTAAATTTTCCGCTAATTTTTAAGCAATTTCTCTTAAGTTTCTCCGTTTCACGTTTACCTTTTTAAAAAAGGTACATATTGATAAATACTGACTTGGTGGATTTTTCATAGAACTTTTAAAAGCGGGTGTGCAAGCGGGGGTTCTTGATTTTTTGTGAACTTTCGATAAAATTATGATGACTATTTTTTACCTATTATTACTAATTCTATTATCCTAAAAACGGCACTAGCCTCCCATCCAGTAATCTAATTTCCCAAAATATCAGCACAATTTCTCAAATCTCTAATCTCAAGCTACCTCAATTTTTTTCGCCGGAGGCTTAAGCAATC
>Ga0209223_10004057_pt1 | contig 13605 bp, 14 predicted proteins | sample COG_06_FD_184750 | JGI IMG/M metagenome (GOLD analysis project Ga0209223, IMG submission 184750) | Pelagic Microbial community sample from North Sea - COGITO 998_met_06 (SPAdes) (version 2) | ecosystem: Environmental > Aquatic > Marine > Neritic zone/Coastal water | place: Helgoland, sampling...
ACGACTTTTCCAAAACAAGTATGGTTTCTGTCTAAATGTGAAGTATTAGTTCTGCTATGACAAACAAAGAACTGAGATCCGCCTGTATTTCTACCTGCATGGGCCATAGAAAGCACACCACGATCGTGGTATTGGTTTTCTCCGTTAAGTTCGCAATCGATGCTGTAACCTGGTCCACCAGCACCAGTGCCGTCAGGACATCCACCTTGGATTACAAAATCAGGAAGTACTCTATGAAAAGTCAGTCCATCATAAAATCCTTTTTTAGCAAGGTCAGTAAAGTTTTTTACAGTATTTGGTGCATCAGCGTCATAAAAGTCAACTTTCATTACGCCTTTTTCTGTATGTATTTCTGCAGTCATTTTTTTGAATTAATTAATATGACGCAAAGCTAAAAAAAGTAAACGCTATTCGAAATGATAAAGGAATATCATTTCACCAATAAATGCTGGTTTAGGCCTGTCTTTGATTTCTAATTTCACTTTTAACATGCATTTTGAAATTCCCCTCAAATCCGCCAATGAGGTTAAACTTACCTTTAGACGAACTTCGTCACCAACCAAAACAGGTTGCCCAAACTTGAATTTTTCGATTCCATAATTGATCATCATTTTGATGTTACGGAACTCGGCAATTTGTTCCCATAAATAGGGGAGCAGAGAAATAGTTAGATATCCGTGTGCAATGGTTCCTCCAAAACCGCCCTCTTTTTTGGCTCTTTCAGGATCTGTATGTATCCATTGGTGGTCAATAGTTGCTTCAGCAAAAGCATTTACACGATCTTGCTCAATTTTTAAATAGTCTGAAACACCTAATTCTTGCCCAGTGTATTCTGCAAATTCTGCATGGCTCCTAATGACTAGTTTACTCATGTTGTGGTTATTTAGACTCTAATTTACTAACAAATCAATAATTTAAATACTAAAAAAAGGATGTTAAAAATTAAGTGTGAGTTGCATGTCTTGTAAGGGCTGATTTTCCTCGTTTTCATTTTCAAAATTGGAACAAGTAATACCAAGCAATCTGATTCCTTCTGGAAAATCATTCCATTTCACCTGTTCAAGTAATTCATAAGTAGTGTCCATTAGTTGGTCGAAGCTAACGATTGCAGTGTTTAGGGTCTTACTTCTTGTTATTTGTGTGAAGTCCTTGAATTTGATTTTTAAGGTTAATGTTTTTCCAGAGACATTCGACTTTTTTATTCGTTTGATTACTTCATGACCTATTGGCTCCAATTTCATCTTCATGTCTACCAATTCAATTAAATCATAACTGAAAGTATTTTCTGCACTCAAGGACTTTCGGATTCTGTTTGGGTTAACGGCCCTGTTATCGTGGCCTCTTACAATACCATAATAATACCCGCCTGATTTCCCGAAAAGGACTCTTAATGCTTCCTCCGACCATTGCTTTAAGTCTTTCCCTGTATAGATCCCATTCTTGTTCATCTTTTCGGCTGTGACTTTTCCAACACCGAAAAATTCTTCAATTTTAAGTTGTTCTAAGAATTCAATCACTTTTTCAGGGCCAATTAAGGTAATACCATCCGGCTTGTTGTAGTCACTGCCAATCTTAGCCAGGAATTTATTAACTGAGATGCCAGCTGAAGCGGTCAGCCCTGTTCGCTCAAAAATAGCTGCACGGATTGATTTTGCGATAAGCGTAGCGGAGCTAATTCCTTTCTTATTAGATGTCACATCAAGGAAGGCTTCATCAAGTGATAAAGGCTCTACCAAATCAGTGTATTCATGGAATACTTCTCTGATAATATCTGAGATTTCTTTGTAGCGTTCGAAGCGGGGTTTTACAAAAATGATTGATGGACATTTATGGTAAGCAGTTGTTGAAGGCATTGCCGATCGCACACCGAATTTTCTGGCTTCATAACTTGCCGCTGCTACAACGCCACGTTCTTTGCTGCCACCTACTGCAACTGGTTTACCTTTTAATGCTGGATTGTCAAGTTGCTCAACAGAAGCATAGAAGGCATCCATGTCTACATGGATTATTTTACGGTGTGTTGATTTGGTTTCTATCTCAGGCATGAATAATATCCGGATTAAAGTTAACTTTGATTCTGGAATTATGTTACGATTAGTCGAATGAAGAAATCAAAAAAACTATTTGTAGGGATTGGAATACTTTTTATCATTGGAACCATCATCGTAGGGTATGATATTTCAAGAAAAACTTCATTCCCCGGTTCCAAGAAATACCTTAAGGAGTCAATTGCCCCCTCTGAAGAAGAGCAAGAGGAATTGAAAAAAGACAGCACTGAGGCTAACATCGAAGAAACTAACGAGAGGTAGTGGCTAGCTGAATAAGCCGTTGACTTCTAGGTCTACCTGTTCAAGAATATAGGCGTGGTCTTCTACATTTTTTACAAAGTCGAGATTATTGACATCAATGATCAATAGTTTTCCTAGGTCATAATTCCCAATCCACTCAGCATAGTGCTCATTTAAGTTTTTGAGGTATTCAATACGAATTAGCGTTTCGTACTCACGTCCTCTTTTTTCAATGTTTCCAACAAGTTTTGGAATGTCTGCTTTTAGATAAATTAACAAGTCAGGAGGAGCAACATGCTTGATCATAGATTCAAATAATGCCAGATAGTTGCGATAATCCCTTTCGACAATATGTCCTGATTTATAAAGGTTAGCAGCAAAAATATGCGCATCCTCATAGATAGTTCTGTCTTGAATGGTACCTCTTTTACTTTCTCTGATTTCAGCAACCTGATTGAACCTGCTATTCAAAAAGTAAACTTGAAGATGGAACGACCAGCGATCCATGTCTTCATAAAAATCTGCCAAATAAGGATTGTCTTCAACAGATTCCAGTTGTACATCCCATCCATATTGTTTCCCCAGTTTCTGAGCAAGTGTGGTTTTTCCTGATCCAATATTTCCGGCAATGGCTACGTGCATTTATTTAATTTTTTAGTGCTTGAATTTAGCTGAATTGTTGCCACAGGAAAAGGATTTGAGTCAAAAAAAATAGCCTTTTTTTATTAAGAAATAATTGCCGAATCTAAGGAGAGTTTTCTTCACACCCATCAGAGTCATTCGAAGAGGACTCTGATTTGCAAAGTAATATTTGGACCTTTCTCTCATCATTCCTCAGCGTCTCCCTTGGATGACACTGAGTAGCTTGAAAGTATAAAAATGAAATGCCAATACACAACTTATGAAAAGCGCATATTGGCATTCATTTGACCAATTATTTGTATGTATTATCTAGTTAACATTAACCACTTTGCCAGAACCGGTAATATTTGAGTTGACTGTTGGATTACCTTTGTAACGAATGTTTCCAGAACCGCTTATTTTCGCTTTTAATGATTGAGATACTGTAAGCTCCATTCCTCCTGATCCAGAGATGGTTACATCAGCAGTGTTGACGTTTAGTCCATAAGCATTAATATCTCCTGACCCTGATATCGAGCTTTTAAATTGCCCAACAGTACCGCAAAAATTGATATTAGCTGAACCAGAGATCTTCAATTCTAATGCATTTAAATTCATGCAATTCATGCTTTCAAGACTTCCTGCCCCTGTGATACTTATTTTACTGAAATCTGCGGCAGAGATGTAAACCTGCGCTTTAGTAGTGCCTCTGATGTTATAGTCAGAATCGATAATTAATTCTCCGTTGACCACACGCGTTTCCAAAACTGCGAGTAAATCGGAATTTGTTTCAATTCTCAATGACTGTACTGGATCTTGCGTGACATAAATGTCGGCACTGATTTCAGATTTGATCGCATTAAATTCGCTTACTGTTCATGTCTCAGAGATTATATTTCCATTAGGAGTAATAAAGTCTTCTGAACAAGATGCCATTACTAAAAGAGTAAGGCTGATTAATAATAGATATTGCTTTTTCATTTTGTTTTGAGTTGTTATACATAGGAATGACGGGTGGCTAAAAGAATACACGTAGGAGGAGGTGAGGTTTTGTCAATATTATTTTTTTGGTGTGATTGCCATTCGTGAAGAACCCAATTGCCGTTTGCAAATATCAATAGCGTCGAAATCTAATTGTCAATCATTGGGTTAATTCATTATCTAATATTTCAATAATTGATGCTACTGTGTTTATAAGGGTAACACAATCAACATGGTTTAATTGGTTACAAAGTTGTAAATCTGCCAAGATGTTTTCAAAAAGAGATCTGCTAATAAAGCATCTTGATCAAAACCACTAAACCATTCAATTGGTTGGTTGAGTTCTTCTTTTTTCTGCCATTTTTTACCAATCTATTCAAGTAAAGAGGGTAAATGGATCTAAATATCATATTGGCATTAGTAAACCTCTAGTTCTTTTAGTGAATTACCATCTGATTTTGATAAAGTGGAATTAGTTGTGTACTGTATTGCGCCGATAATTAATTCTTTTACAACTTTGACACCATTTGAATCGATAAAATGCATTTTTAATCCAACATGCATATATGGGATTTCATCAGATTCATTTTCTCCATTTAAAGCTATAAACTCAGCTAAATCATCGTTACTTATTCTCAACTTTAGATCCACAAATTCAACCGTATTAGGCTCAATGATTTTTTTCTTCTTGATGAGCAGCCATAGGTAAAGACCGCCTTATTAGCTGGGTTAAAACCGCCATAATAACAGGCGCCTTCTGTAAGAGATTTGTTAGCCGATAAGAAAGTAGACCACTCAGTAAAAGCAACAAGGGTTTGTCCCAGTATTTATTAAAAGAACGCTTATATCTAACTGCTTATTCAAAGAATCTTTGGTTGATGAAAAATCAACACTGCCAATTCGAAAAGCTGTTGTTTTATGGAAAAATTGAATCTACGTTGTGAATATTGCCGAAATCAATGCTATTGATGCAATAAAAATTGACAATTTGTCTCCAGGGCTTAATGTTATTTTCTTTTTTGTCATTTAGTAATCTTTATTAATGGCAATATCCGGAAGTATTAGACATGAATTGCGCAGAAGATAAAAAGACTTTTCGAATTATGGACATGAAAGTTTAAAGGAAGGGTGTTCAGTAGGTTATAGTAAGGCACAAATCCTTGAATATTATTAGCCAAGGGTTTACAGTGAGGGCGGGTTGATCTCATGTGCAGGATATACGATATCCAGCTGTTAACCAACCAGCATAGGGTGAATAGATGTATTAGTATATTATGAGTATTATTGAATTTAGGCAAACAGGAGTGGTTAAACGCAATGACTCGTTTGTATCTAGTTTAAAGATATTGTTTTCAAAATGTCGTCCTCAAAGAGATGATCATATTGAAACCAGGAGCACTGATGCCAGAGGAGTAAGGGCGATAATGGGTGTTCAGTATGTTTTCTAAAGTCAAGTTGATATCAAAATAGTCATTCAGGTTATAAGAGCTTCGTAAGTTAAGTGTGCTCCATGGTAACGCTCCATCTGCAGTATATAAATGAGGCTTGTTTTGTTCAGAAGGGGCCAAGTCTTCAAAAGCTATTCCGCCACTGAATCGTGTAAAGAATTCGGACTTGAACTTTTTATCATCATACCTGAGGCTTAATTCACCAAATATTGGAACAACATGCCTTAAAGGAATATTCTCGATGGTATCTTCACCTTTTGTGTAGGTGACTGAGCCCTTGAAAGTCATGTTATTGCCAAGGTCTGTCAATAAATTAGCACTTATACCGGCAATGTATGCTTCTCCCACATTGACTTCAGCTTGTACTTGACTCAAAACACCTTCATACATTATTTGATCCTGTCCGTTGAATGTGAAATCCCTGCGCACCATTGCATTCCTTAATTCAGAATAATAGAAGACGGCTTCAAACTTTATTTGAGCATTAAGGTTTTGGGTAAATCCAAATTCAGCATTATAAGTGGACTCTGGTTTTAAATCAGGATTAGGAACAATGACATTGCCAGGTTCGGAATCGAATACCTTCCCTACATCATCCACATTGGGTGATCGGAAACCTGTAGAGAAAATGAAATTGAATTTTGAATTAGGATTGGGCAAGTGAACAAGTCCAATGCTTCCATTGAAGGAATTGTTTTCTAAAACGATTTCGTCATATGGAAAATCAAAAAATGACTTGTCTACAAATTTTGAATCAAGGTAGACATAGTTGTAACGGAGGCCAGTGTTTAGGATCAATTTGGGAGTGATTTTCCATTTATAGCTGCCATAGATTGCCGCCGAGTTATAAATACTGCCTCCATCAGGGTAACGCGTACTAGCAGGAGTGGTTAAATCCGTACTGATATCAACGGCTTCTGCTTCTGATTTCACATCATTCACAATAAATTCTACACCATAAAACAATTGCTGATTTTCTGTAATTTCTTTGTCGAAGTCTCCATTAAAAGCAAAAACGTCTATTTTCTCTTTTCTTTTAGTCAGGATGTCATCTTGAAACAACCTTGAATTTCTACTTTCACTCATTCGCTGAAAAGAGGTAGTCAGTTTAGCTTCTGTGAAAATCTTATTAGGTTGAAACAAGGCCAATTTCATGGAATGCATCTGCCAGTCTTGAGGTCCGTAATACCATGCTGCATATTTAAGATCTCCCTGGTCTGTGCGCTGGATTAATCTATCATACCTAGGGATGTCCGATGAAGTGCTTAAATGTCCAGCATAAGTTAGATCTGAGTTTTTAAGTCGCCACTTAAATTTTTGCATCAGATTTGTCTGGTTGTATCCCGAATAAACCTGTCTGTTGACATTTTTATTTGGAGTGACCACATCGACACCATTAATTCTTTCAATGTATTCAAACCTTTTACCGAAGTCCGGGAATTTATCTGTCCTACCATTTCCCATTATGAGGTAGCCAAAATTGCTATAAGTCACAGAAGTCAAGCTTGAAAAGACGGGGCCTCCAAAATTGAGTTGAAAATGGCCTGTACCTTCTCCAGCTGCACTTCCATACCTTACAAAGCTAAGGCCTGAAACTTCTGTTTTAAACTCGTTCGTAAATTGGGGATCCTTGGTATGGAAATCCATTACGCCTCCCAAGGCATCACTGCCATACATCACCGATCCAGGTCCGAAAACAACTTCAGAACCTTGAAGGATGTTTGCATCAAGATTGATTACGTTTTGAAGGTTTCCACTGCGAAAAATGGCATTGTTCATTCTCACGCCATCCACGACTATCAAAACAGAATTGGCGGCAAACCCACGAATAATAGGGCTTCCTCCACCTAATTGACTTTTTTGAATGAATACCTGGCCAGATAATGCCAAAGCATCGGCAACGGTCGCGGGGTCCGCAAAAGCAATGTCAGCGGCAGTGATTTCGACAATCTTATTTGGTACTTCATTCTTGTTCTGTTCCCATTTACTCGCTGACACTACTACATCATCTAGCATAGTAAGACTAGGAGTCATTTGAACCAAAAACTGCATGGATTGAAGCGAGGAAAATGACAGTTTTCTTTCTCTATATGATGGATGATTGAAAATTAAGAGTTGTTCGTTTTTCAAACTTGATATGTCTGCAATCCCTGAAGAGTCTGTCAGGGCACCGCGATCTGAGTTTGAGGACCTGATGGTAATTAAATGAATTGGTTTAAGCGTTTCATTATCAATGACCTTAACTGTTTGCGCATGCATACTTATCCCAATGAAGAGTAGGAGAGCAGTACAAAGCAAAATTTTGAGGCGCATAGATTTTTGAAATGTGACTCGAAATTATGACACAGATTGTATATTCGAAACATTTTCCAGTTTAAAGTATCGAATCGATTTATAAACGGTTAGGGTACGAATTGAAATATACGATGCCTATAGTTACTAGTTCTTATCAAGCTCCTCCATTTTACCTGTTTAATGGGCACATGGAAACAATTGTTCCGAGTATCACCAGGAAGATTGAAGGCCTTGAATATCAGCGTGAACGAATCGAAACACCAGATGATGATTTTTTAGACCTCGACTCTATACAAAGAGGAAATGATAAGCTCTTAATTATCTCTCATGGATTAGAGGGCAATTCTGGAAGGCATTATGTAAAAGGAATGGCCAAGTTATTCAGCCAGAATGGATGGGATGTCATTGCGTGGAATAATCGCTCCTGCGGAGGAGAAATGAACCGGCAACGCATTCTTTATCACCATGGTGCTAGTTATGATTTAAGATCGGTTGTTGATCATGCTGTCAATAATTTTAATTACGGACAGATTTCATTGGTGGGTATGAGTCTTGGAGGTGGTCAAACATTGCGCTATTTGGGTCAATTTGAGGAATTTCCCATACCTGAAATAGTTAAAAACGCTATGGCAATTTCGGTACCCTGTTCGTTGAAAGAAAGCGTGGCTACTTTGAACTGGCGGAGCAATTATGTTTATGAGAAAAAATTCGTACAAAAACTTAAAGGAAAGATCATCGAGAAGGCGAAACAATATCCAGACATTGATATCACTGGTATTAATGAAATGAAGAGCCTACAAGAGTTTGATGATCGTTACTCAGGCCCACTCCATGGGTTTAAGGACGCTAAAGGCTTTTACGATTATTGTGAGCCTTATCCTTTTATGAAGAAAGTGAAGACGCCTACTTTGATATTGAATGCAATCAACGATCCATTATTGACTGGAGAATGTTACCCAGTAGAATTCGCAAAGAAAAGTGAATTTATCTATTTGGAAACGCCAGCAAGAGGAGGGCATGTAGGCTTTCTTTTACCTGGTAATGAATTCAGCTATGCGGAATTAAAGGCGCTGGAGTTTTTGAGTTCAGCTTCTTAATTGCTGATTTCATTGGGCGCTACTGTAAGGCATTGATTTAATGAAACTTAATTTTAAGTAGTCTATTTGTCAAACGATTTATATGTACTTTTGCCGCACGCTAAAAAGCACGCAGTTTTGAAAACATTTAAAGAATTAGGGATAAGTAATAATCTTATCAAAGGGTTGAATGAAATAGGCATCATAAACCCATCAGAAATCCAAAATGAAGTAATTCCATTATTACTTACCAGTACTACAGACCTTATTGGTCAAGCGCAAACAGGAACTGGAAAAACTGCGGCCTATGGATTACCATTACTTCAGAAAATCGATCCTGAGTTAAAGCAGATTCAGGCTTTAGTTTTGTGTCCAACACGAGAATTGGGACAACAAGTAGCCAAACAACTTTTTAAATTCACTAAGTACACAGAGAAGATTTTTACAGAAGCTGTTTATGGCGGTGCGAAAATTGATGAACAGATCCGTGCCTTAAAACGACCAACACATATTGTTGTCGCTACTCCGGGCAGGTTAATAGATTTGGTAAATAGAAAGGCACTTGACCTTAGTAATGTGAAAACGGTAGTATTAGATGAAGCCGATGAAATGTTGAGTATGGGTTTCAAAAAGGAATTGAACGAAATCTTGGATTTTTCGACTGCTGTTGAAAGCAAATGGTTGTTCTCCGCCACCATTCCATTTGAGATAAAATCAATTATCGACAAACATTTTTCTCCCAACGCACAGCATGTTAAAACGGGTAGGGACATGGTTGTTAATCAGAATATTGCCCATCAATATTTGATATGTGAAGAAAATGACAAGCAACAGGTGCTTATTCAATTCTTGAAGTCTCAAGGAGCGGATAGGGGCATTATTTTTTGTAAGACAAAAGCAGCAACGGAAAAGCTCACAAAGCAGTTGATTGCTAAAAATGTTGCTGTCGATTGCTTGCATGGTGATATGCAGCAAAAAGAGCGTGATAAAGCCATGAGAGCTTTTAAGAATACAAAACTTCAAATCCTGGTTTCAACGGATATCGCAGCAAGAGGAATTGATGTCAAAGGCTTGGCTTTTGTCGTGCATTATCAATTGCCAGATAAGGATGAGTATTATACCCACAGAAGCGGAAGAACGGCTAGGGCAGGAGCCAAAGGTATTTCTTTAAGTCTCGTCACCTCAAAGGAATCTAAGCAAATCAGGTACTTTGAGAAAGCTTTAGGAATTACCTTTAGCCAGATACGAGAAGTTAAATAGGCAACAAAAAAATAAGGCAATGTAGTTATACATTGCCTTATTTTTTCTGGGAAGAAATTAATTAAAAGTCGTTTAGACTTTTTTCACGTTCACGGCATTCATTCCCTTCATTCCTCTTTCAAGGTCAAAAGTAACTGTATTGCCTTCGTCAATTTCATCTATGCATCCATTGATGTGGACGAAATGCTTTTCGAATGAATCTATTTCTTTTATGAAGCCAAATCCTTTTTCGTGGTTGAAGAATTCAACACGTCCTTTACGGATAACAACTCCTTCATCGACTTTCTTTGGGATGCCAATTTCGATACTCTTGGCGTTAATTACTTTCTTCTTTTTAGTTGGATCCGGAGGCGTATCGGTGATGTTTCCATCATCGTCAAGATAAGCCATCATATCCTCGAGCTTACCAGTTTTTTCGAGCTCTTTCCTGGCAAGTTTCTTCTCGAGTTTTTCTTTCCTCTTTTTTTCTTTTTTATTTCTTACTTCCTTCTTATTGAAGGTTTCTTGTGATCTTCCCATAAATTAATTGTTACTCAGCAAATCTAGCTAATTTTTACCTATTAATCACTATTAAAGGGTGTTTAGCTTGGTTTAATTTTCAAAATTTTTCGAAGATGTTGCTGTTAATTGGTCAATTTCTTTTAATTCTGCGTCTGTTAAATCACGCCATTCACCTACTGGAACATCCAATGTGATGTTCATTATCCTGACCCTTTTGAGCTGCACTACATGGTACTCTAAATGTTGACACATTCTTCGAATTTGTCTGTTAAGTCCTTGAGTTAGCACTATTTTGAACTTGAATTTGCTAAGTTGTTTTACCTCGCATTTTTTGGTTACTGTTTCCAGAATAGGGACGCCTCTACTCATTTGTTCAACGAATTCCTTTGTTACAGGTTTGTTGACCGTTACCAGGTATTCCTTTTCGTGATTATTCCTGCCGCGTAAAATTTTGTTGACGATATCTCCATCGCTCGTAAGAAATATCAAGCCTTCACTGGGCTTGTCTAATCTGCCGATTGGAAAAATCCTTGTTGGATAGTTTATATAGTCAATGATATTGTCTTTTTCAACGCCTCTGTCTGTGGTACAAACTATACCAACAGGCTTATTGAAAGCAATATAGACTGGTTTTGTATTTGGTTCGGTGATGAGCTGCCCATCAACTTTAATTTCATCTTTATCTGTGACTTTGGTTCCCATTTCTGGAACAACACCATTTATAGTGACACGGCCCTCTTCTATTAATTTGTCAGCAGCCCTACGTGAACAATATCCAACTTCACTGAGGTATTTGTTAATTCGAGTTGGCTGTGAATCAGGCATAGAGAGCTTATAGTTGGTAAATGTATGAAAGGCTTTTGCCAAAGCTAATAAAGTCTTTTGAACCAATAAAGATCTGTATCGCTTGATTTGCTATTTAGAGAATCTTCTTAAAGCCAAGTCCGAAACATTATCACCAATAGCCAATGAAGAGGTTGCGGCAGGAGAAGGAGCGTTACATACATTAATAGCTCCATCTGTTTCATAAATGGCAAAGTCATCCAATAAGCCACCAGAGCGATCACATGCTTGGGCCCTAACACCTGCACCACCATCTATTAAATCGTCTTTTTGTATTTCAGGAATTAGCTTTTGAAGTGCTTTTGTAAAGGCTGTTTTTGAAAATGACCTGTACATTTCACCAAAGCCAGTTTTCCAATACTTAGCAGCTACCTTTTGAAAGCCAGGCCACATCAGCGATTCAGTCAGTTCACCTAGATGGATCTGAGACTTTTTATACCCTTCTCTTCTAAAAGCGAGCACAGCATTTGGCCCTGCTTCAATACCGCCACCAGCCATTCTTGTAAAATGTACGCCTAAAAACGGAAAATTAGGGTCAGGAACCGGATAGATTAAATGCTTTACTAAATACTCTTTCTCAGGCTTTAGTTTGAAATACTCTCCTCGAAAAGGAATAATTTTTAAGTCAATATCATCCGATGTTTTTCGAGCAATTTTATCAGAATAAAGGCCAGCACAATTGACAACTAATTTTGTTTCAAAACTACCACTCGATGTTTCGATGACTTGAGTGCCATTGACAGTTTTGATAGCTAAAACTTTGGTATTCAATTTAATCTCACCGCCAAGTGCAATTATTTTTTCAGCATACTTTTTAGCTACCAACTTGTAGTCAACAATACCAGTATAGGGCACTTTAAGTGCTGCTATCCCTTTTACATGAGGCTCAATCTCCTTGAGTTCGTCAATAGAGATGTAAGTGTTGTCAGTCAGGCCATTTTGAATACCTCTTTGATAAAGGTTCTCTAATAAAGGCTTTTGAAACTCATCGGAAGCGACAACAACTTTACCACAAAGTTCATAATCTATTGATTCCTCATCACAGAAAGCAATGAGTTGATGGTAACCATTAATGCAATTTGTAGCCTTTAAACTGCCAGGTTTATAATAAAGTCCAGAGTGAATTACACCACTGTTATTGCCAGTTTGGTGTTTGGCAATCGCGGTTTCCTTCTCTAAAAGAAGTACACTTAATTCCGGGCTCTTTTTAAGCAACTGGTAGGCAGTTGATAGGCCTACAATGCCTCCGCCAACAATGACTACATCAAGCATAATTATTTAGAAAGGTAAATCATCACCATCATCAGAAGCCAACCATTCTGGCTCATCCTTGGCAGCAGGGGCAGGTGCAGCACCGCCTGCAGGAGCTGAACTAGGAGCGGAAGCTGGAGTACCAGCTTGAGCAGCACTAATTCTCCAACCTTGAAGGGAATTGAAGTATTTAGCTTCTCCTTTTGGATCCACCCATTTTCTTCCTTTTAGGTTGAATGCAACATTTACTTCTTGTCCCACTTGATAAGCGTCTAAAAGGTCACATTTGTCTTGAATCATTTCGAATTTAATAACTTCTGGATACTGAGGGTTCTCAGCATATTCCAATACAAATTCTCTCTTTTTGAATGATGCGCTTACTTGAATCGTTTCAAAAATCTCTACTAGTTTCCCTTTAACTTCCATGCCTGTATATTTTTCTCAAAACAACTGATTATTGTTGTATCAAACAAACCATTTTGATAATTCATACGAGTTTTATTAAACTATTTTTGTTACGACCTGTCTGATTAAAAATAGTAGCTAAAATTCCTATTGAACAGACATTACTAGAGCATTTTAAGTTTTTCGTTGATTAAATATGTTCCTTAATAGTTTTTTGTCGTTTAGAGTAAGGTTATTGTATATCTTGAAGTTTTATGTAGAAACTAAAGCACCAACCAATTATATTTGAATTTTTCAAACTTGAGGTCAATCTTGCTAAAGCTCAATTTAGTCGTTTTTTTATTTTTAATAAGCCTGACTTCACTCAGGGCCCAAGTAACCACTGAAGGCAAAGATTTTTGGTTTGGCTTTATGCAGAATGCAGATGGAGGTAGCAGTTCTTCTAATATGTCTACGCTCGAGATCTTTATTACAAGTAATGAACCGGCTTCTGGTCAAATAACAAATTATACTGATGGGGCAGTGGTTAATTTTACAATCGTTCCTGGTGCCACATTTAAACATGTGTTGTCCGTTGCGAATAACAACCCTTATGCTGCTTCCGGATCTGGAAATGCACAATCTAAAGGTATCCAT
>Ga0209223_10004059_pt1 | contig 13604 bp, 13 predicted proteins | sample COG_06_FD_184750 | JGI IMG/M metagenome (GOLD analysis project Ga0209223, IMG submission 184750) | Pelagic Microbial community sample from North Sea - COGITO 998_met_06 (SPAdes) (version 2) | ecosystem: Environmental > Aquatic > Marine > Neritic zone/Coastal water | place: Helgoland, sampling...
ATGCTCAGAACGAAGAGTACGTTGATATGTTTACTAAAGGTATCATCGATCCTGTTAAAGTTGTAAGAACAGCTTTACAAGATGCTGCTTCGATCGCTGGATTACTTGTAACTACTGAAGCCATGATTGCTGACAAACCAGATGACAAAGATTCTGGTGCTGGTGGAATGCCTGGTGGAATGCCTGGTGGAATGGGCGGAATGGGCGGCATGGGCGGAATGGGAATGTAATCCCCTTCCAAACAGTCTATTTACCTAGATAAATTTAAACCCTCGGAATGAAAGTTTCGGGGGTTTTTTTTGAGAATAATGAAAAATATTAGTTTTTAATCCAAAATTCTTTTTTCATAAAAATCGTACCCAATTTCATCGAGCACATTTTTACCTGTTTTTGAATTAATATAATATTTTTCATCAAAGACTGGTGGAGGAAAACCTCTAGTTTCCTTAAAGTTAATAATGTAACTCATAAAAAAAAATCTGTTCATATATTCTTCAATGGGTATATCATCACTTGAATCAAATTTCGCTACAACTTGATGATACTCATTTGTTTTACTTATATAAAAATGATCCTTATTAGGACTGTCTATTAAAGAATACATTGTGTGACTATCAATTTCATTTGGATTATTATTATTTATACCCTCACCCTTTAACTCATAATGAAAAATTCTTTTGAATCTTGGATTTATTTTTTCAAGTAAAGTCCCATCTATTTCATATTTTTCCATTTTTTCAAAAAATCCTGAATCAAATAGATCATTGATTAAAATTTCTTGGTTTAATTTAATAGTTTTAGTTTCTTCTGGTACTTCTTCATATTTAAGTAAATTTGGATCTTGATTATTTTCAAAAACACACGAAATAATTGCATAATTTATAATATTAACTTCACTATCCAAATGCCAAAATGCTTCGGTTTTTAGAATTTTTATAAACTCGTTAATATTTATATTCTTTTTAATATAATTAAGATCATATTTAATCTTTTTCATATCCAACCCTAACCCAACTCTAAAATAAAGTCATCTCTCTCATTCAGTCTAAATACACTATGAAAGATGTACCTAGATTAGAGTTTGCTTTGTTTTTTGATGCTAAATCAGATGTACGAAGATGTACCAAGTTGAATAATGTTAGATAAAACAATACTCATTCAACTAGTGAACCAGAATGTAATCCCCTTCCAAACAGTCGAATTACCTAGAAAAATTTAAACCCTCGGAATGAAAGTTTCGGGGGTTTTTTTTGAGAATTATGAAAAATATTAGTTTTTAGATTTAAAAAAAAGACCATATAGAATTTTTTCCTCAAAATTTATGGGGTTATTTTTAGGAACATACTCTCCAGAAGCATCAGTTTCAAATCTTCGATCATCTAAATCTAAATTTGATAAATCAGGATTATTATAAATTTTGTAAAGATCTTCTTTATCTGAATAAATTGCAAAAATATCGTACTCTTCTTTAGATTTATAAATGTCGTGTTCTAGTTCCCACATTTTACCTGTAGATATAAAATGACCTTCTTGAGTTAAAAGTTTTTTTGAAGGAATATTAAGTTTTCCTATTTTTATCCATTTAGACTTTTCTTCTGAAAATTGATTTATAATTGATTTTTTAAGACTAATATTTTTTTCATTCCACAGATCCATATTATCATTAATATAAGTTTCCATTCCAGGAAAAATTAATGGGACAAAAAAACTATCCAATTCTTTATTAAATTCAAAAAAATAAATGGGAATACAGGTATCTTGTGTAAGTACTAATGAAAAAAAACTTAAATTAAGATTTAAACTTTTTTTTCTATCAAGCAAATCTGAACTAAACATATTAGGAAGTTTAGAAAAACTCGAATATTGATCATAAATAGTTCCTTCATTTGTAGTATCAAATTGAAAAGTGTCTTGCTTTTGATTGTTGCCAGAAATATATAATTTATTGTATTCTTTTCTTTTTTTTTCAAGATAAATTTTATCACCAATATAAAATGACGCTGTATCAGTACAAATTGAATTAGTTATTTTAAAATTTTTTATATTAGAAGGTTTAAGATACTTTTCTTTCATACCTAACCCTAACCCAACTCTAAAACGAAGTCATCTCTCTCATTTGGTCTAAATTCGCTATGAAAGATGTACCTAGATTAGAGTTTGCTGTTCTGTTTTGACATAAATCAGATGTACGAAGATGTACCAATTTCAATAATGTTAGATAAAACAATACTTATTGAACTAGTGAATGAGAATGTAATCCCCTTCCAAACAGTCTATTTACCTAGATAAATTTAAACCCTCGAAATGAAAGTTTCGGGGGTTTTTTATTAGTACCATCAACCCATTCGAGATTTTATTTTTTATAAAATTTTTTTAATTTTTTTTGTTCTTCCTTGATAAAATTTATTGCTAAATTTTTATTTTTAAGTTTTTTTAAACAAAAATATTTCCCAGCACTCATAAAATCATCATAAACAACAAATATATAATAACTTTTGTTAATTTTTGAACTGATTATTTGATAATTATAATCATAATTTGTGCTTTCATCATCAAAAGTAACATCACTCATCTTTTCAAATTTAAAGTTATCATTAATATCAGGAAGAAGTGTTCCATTTTGGATTGCTAAGTGAATAAAATCAACCTCTACTTCAGGAATCGATTTAGGCACCTCATATGCCCATAAACTTTTTGATAATTTATTAAAATCAATTTTTTTACTAATGCTTGACTTTAAGAGACCATTAAATACTTCGGGAGAATTAATAAGAACTGGATTAGTATTTTTATTTTTACTACTTTTATCTAAGTATTTAATAAATTTCTTTAAATCAAAGTTTTTTAACAAATCATCAAAATTAATCTTTTTCATTACTCAATCCTAACCCAACTCTAAATCGAAGTCATCTATCTAATATTAAGTAAATCTTGACATTGAATATCAATTATTCAATGTCGTTTGCTTCCGTGTTTGAGGTCAAAAACTTCTCTGCTTCAATGTCGTTTCAATGTCAGGTATTTAATAGTGTTGTATTTACTTATCTTTTTACTTTTAGAATGCGAATGTAATTACCCTTTTCGTACCTACGAAATTTAAAAACCCCAACGGTAGTAATACTTTTGGGGTTTTTTTGTGTTATAAGATTAGGATATGTCAAAAAGATACAGTGGAAAATCGTTCAAAGATTCGAGTGTTAGTAAAAAACCTAAATTAAGCTTAAAAGAAAAAAGAAAACTTAAAAAAGAAAAATCTAAAAAATCTTAAATTTTAGCTCTTTTTTGACTATGTTTTTTGAAGGTAAAATTTTTTGGCCTACTATTTCTACTTTTAAATTTTTTCTTTCCTTTAAAAGCAGAACCTTTTTTATCAAAATCTACTTGCAAATTATCTGATACTTTCTTTCCAAAATATTTTGGATTATTTGTAAAACCAGATGGTTTTGATTTATCTCCAAAACTAGATTTTCTAGAGTCATCTTTTTTAAAGAATTTTTTCTTATCTCCAAAACTAGATTTTCTAGAGTCATCTTTTTTAAAGAATTTTTTCTTATCTCCAAAACTAGATTTTCTAGAGTCATCTTTTTTAAAGAATTTTTTCTTATCTCCAAAACTAGATTTTCTAGAGTCATCTTTTTTAAAGAATTTTTTCTTATCTCCAAAACTAGATCTTTTTTCATCTCTAAATTTTCTTTTTTTGTTGTATGGAGCTTTGCTTCTTTTTTTTCCTTTTGAATTTTTTCTTAATCCACTTGGTGCAGGTTTGAAATTTGGATCAATCAATTTACTAATTGAGTTCCACATAGATCTATCATCTGGTGTAAGGAATGTTAAGGCAGATCCTTCAGATCCTGCTCTAGCAGTTCTGCCAATTCTATGAACATAATCTTCCGGAACTTGAGGTAAATCATAATTTATAACATGTTGAATTAAAGGAATATCTAATCCTCTTGCCGCAACATCAGTTGCTATCAATATTCTCTTAAGGCCTTTTCTAAATGAAGCAATTACTCTATCTCTTTTACTTTGACGAAGATCTCCATGGATAGCGTCAGCCGAATGACCTTCTTCTTTTAATCGCTTAACCATTTTGTCTGCACTTCTTTTGGTTTTAACAAAAACTAGAATTGATCCTTTTCTGGATAAAAACTGATCTATTAATTCATCGTATTTATTTTCTTTAAAAACTTGAAGGGTTGATTGTTTAATTTTTGCAATAGGAACTGATGTAGATCCTGTAGAAATTCTTTCGGGACTCGTCAGGTATCTCTCTGATATTCTTAAAATATTTTGTGGTAATGTTGCTGAAAATAATAGTGTCTGATGATCTTTAGGTACAAATTTTAATATCATCTCTATTTGTGGTGTAAAACCCATATCTAACATTCTATCTGTTTCATCTAGTACCAAATATTTTGTGGCTGAGAGGTTTAAGCTTTTTCTTTTTAAGTGATCATTAATTCTACCAGGTGTGCCAACTATTATTCTAGATCTATTACTTAGTTGCCTAAGTTGTTTTTGCATAGCTTCTCCACCAATAAGCAATGCTGTCCTGATATTAATCTTATCGCTAATAATGCTTTTAATGGCCCCCATTACCTGAGATGCAAGCTCTCTAGTAGGGCACATAACTAAAGCAAAAGCATTTTTGTCTAGTATTAATTTATTAATTAGAGGAATGCTAAAAGCTAAAGTTTTTCCTGTTCCAGTTTGTGCTGTTCCTAAAATATCTTTACCTTCTAAAGCTACTGGTATAGCCATACTCTGAATAGGGGTAGGCTTTGTAAAATTCATTTTTTGTAATGAATTTTTTAACGAATCTTCAATCTTTAATAATTTAAAATTTTCCATTTGATTGTTTAGATTTTTTAAAACTTAAGGAGATGTGCTCTTAATCCTTTAATACGTCTAACTTATATAGCGATATCTATACGTTTTTATAACAATCACAAGAACTGAATTTTTAATTGAAGTACAGCTAGTGAGTAAATAATAGCTTTTTTTAAGTTTTCAAATGACTCAATTCATGTATAAGAACCACAAATTATGAGTAACAATATTCGAAACATCACAATTATTGCCCACGTTGACCATGGTAAAACAACCATGATCGACAACTTAATGAAACAAAGTGGTTCATTCAGAGAAAATGAAGTTGTTGATGAAAGATTAATGGATTCTGGCGAGCTAGAAAAAGAAAGAGGTATCACTATTTTAGCTAAACCAGCATCAATAGATTGGCAAAACTCAAGAGTAAATATTATAGATACACCAGGTCACAGAGACTTTGCGGCTGAGGTTGAGAGAGTTTTAAGTATGGCTGATGGTGCTTTATTACTTATAGACTCTGCAGAGGGTGTAATGCCTCAAACAAAATTTGTACTAGCAAAAGCTCTTAAACAGGGGTTAAAGCCTATCGTCGTCATTAACAAACTAGATAAAGCAGACCAAAGAGCCAATGAAGTTTTGGATGAAACTTTTGATTTATTTGTGAGTTTAGATGCTAATGAAGAACAGTTAGATTTTCCAGTCATGTATGCAAGTGGTAGATCTGGTTGGGCTAGTAAGGAAGTTGATGGGCCAAGAGAAAATCTACACCCGCTATTGGATTTAATTATTGAACATGTAAAACCTGCAGAACTTGACAAAACAAAACCTTTTGCAATGCTGTCTACGCTTTTATATGCAGATAGTTTTTTAGGAAGAAGTTTAGTTGGAAGAATATCTCAAGGAACAGCAAAAGCTAATCAACCGATTAAGGCTATAAATTTAAAGGGCGAAAAAGTAGATGAAGGAAAATTAACTAAAATTTTTCGTTACGAAGGAACAAAAAAAGTGCCAATAGAAGTTGGTGAAGCTGGTGATATTGTTGTCATTGCAGGGCTAGAAAAAGCAAATGTAGCTGATACCATATGTGATCCAGAATTAAATGATCCCATCCCTGCAACACCTATAGATCCACCAACTATGTCTATTACAATAAGCGTCAATAGTTCTCCACTAGCAGGTACTGAGGGTAAAAAATTAACTAGCACCCAAATCAGAGATAGATTAGTTCAAGAGGCTCAAAATAATGTTGGAATTACTTTTTCTCAAAATGAAAATGTAGACTCTTTTGTAATTAGTGGTCGTGGAGAATTGATGCTTGAAATTTTACTTACTCAAATGAGACGTGAAGGTTTTGAAATGACAGTAAGCCCCCCTAAAGTTTTATATCAACAAGATGAGGCTGGAAATAAATTAGAACCTATTGAAGAAATTACTGTTGACTTAGATGAGGAATTTTCTTCAAAAATAATTGACTCGATGAATAGAAGAAAAGGAAAGTTGCTGGATCTCAAGGATACAGGCAAAGATAAAAAAAGATTAATTTTTCATGCACCAACTAGGGGTTTGATGGGTTACACAAGTAGATTTTTGACCTTAACAAAAGGTACTGGTGTAATAAATAGAATTTTTCATGGTTATGGAAAATTTGAAGGTGAAATGGATGGAAGAAAAAATGGTGCTTTAATTTCAATGGCCACTGGTAAAGCGGTTGCTTTTGCAATATTTAATCTACAGGCAAGAGGTGAGATGTTTGTAACTCACAATGACCCAGTTTATGAAGGTATGATAGTGGGCTTAGCACCAAAACCAGGTGATATGATCATCAATGTCATGAAGGGTAAACAATTAACAAATATGAGAACACAAGGTACTGATGAAAATGTAGTACTCACACCAGTGAGAAAAATGTCAATTGCAGAACAATTAAGTATGCTAAATACTGATGAAGCACTCGAGATTACTCCAAAATCTCTTAGATTAAGAAAAGCTATACTTAATCCAAATGAAAGAAAGAAAAACGAAAAGTCTAGTACACCTCTCTAATTAAAAATTTTTCCAACAACATACAAACTTAAAGCAACTGCAGGACCAATTCCAAAAGCAAACAATAATGTTCCTAAACCTACAGTACCACCCAAATACCACCCAATAGACATGACTGTGATTTCGAGAGTTGCTCTAACAACAGCAATTGGAAAATTTGTTTTTTTTTGTAATCCTATCATCAGGCCATCTCTTGGCCCTGCTCCTAAATTCGCAATCAAATAAATTCCACCACCTAAACCCACTGTTAGTACAGCTGCTACAGCTAAAAAAATTTGGGGAATAAAATCTTTAGGTGTAGGTACAAACCTAATACAAATATCAATCATAAGGCCAATGATCAGAGCATTTAAGATTGTTCCCATTCCAGGTTTTTGACTTAAAGGCACCCAAAGAATTAATAACAAAATACTAATGATTATAGTTATTGCTCCAACAGAAAGACCAACATTCAAATGAATTCCTTGTGCAAAAACAGACCATGGTGAAGCTCCTGCAGCTGAAACTATTAATAATCCCTCACCAAGACCAAATAAAGTTAATCCAAAACATAAAAAAAATAATGTAGAAATTTTTGGTTTTAAATTTAAAGGTTTATCTGAGCTCCATGAAACTCTCGGAACATTTTTTATAGACAAAAACATACTTTGACTAATTATACACTTTCACAAGAAAAGAAAGTCTATTATTCTTAATTTTAATATGAAAAAAATTTTTATAAACATTATTCTTTTTCTTTTATTATCATCGAATTTAAATGCTCATGTTTCTCATTATAAAGATTTTAAAAAAATTGAAATGGAAATTTTTCGAAATAATGAATTGATTGGATATAATTATTATTTTTTTACAAAAAAAAATAATGAGATACAGGTAACTAATCAAATTAAAATTACTGTAAAATTACTTGGAACAATAATATTTGATGTGGAGGGCTATGGAGAGGAAAAATATATTGATGATAAATTAATTTCTTTTAATTCAAAAACCAAACAGAATAAAAAACAAAAGTTTGTAAACCTGTCGTTAAATGAAGAAAAAAATAGATTTATCATAAAAGGTTCTTCTTTTTCAGGGGAAGCTAATATAAAAAATGTAGTGGGGAATTGGTGGAATCATAAAATACTCCAGGCTGAAAGCCAAATTAGTCCAGTTTCTGGCAGTATAAAAAAACAAGTTGTAACATTTGTTACCAAAGAAAAGATTGAATTATATGGAAAAAGTTATGAAGCTGAACGCTTCACTCTAAAATCTAAAAATTTAGATCTTCCTGATGATAAAAAATTAAATTTTGATATTTGGCTTGAAAAAAACACAGGCTTAATTCTTAAAGTAAAATATTCAAGAATGGGTGATTGGGAGTATAGATTAAAAAGTTTTGAATAGTTTTTATTTACCCGCTACAACCATACCTTCTATTAACATTGTTGGAGAATTAGTTGAATACTTAAATTCAAGATCATCGGCTATAGTAATATTTTTAAATATATCTTTAAAGTTTCCTGCAATAGTAATTTCACTAATGGGATATTTAAATACACCATTTTCAACTACAAATCCTGTTGCTCCTACAGAATAGTCTCCTGTAACTAAATTGCTTCCATGTCCAATTGTTTCTGTAATATATAAAGTTCTTTTATTTAACTTTAAAAGGTCTTGGTACGAAATAGATCCTTTTTCAAAAAATAAATTACTAGTTCCATCACGTCTGCCATTTGATTTTAAATTCAATTTTTTTCCGTTGTAAGTATCTACTAGATAGTGTTTTAAAACGCCATCATCTACTAATTTTAATTCTTCTGTTTTAACGCCCTCTGAGTCAAAATATCGTGAGCCAAGGCCTTTAACTATATCTGGTTTGTCAAAAATATTTATCGATTTTGCAAATATATCCTCATTCATCTTGTCTTTTAAAAATGAAGTGCCTCTTGCTATAGAAGAAGATGAGATTGCACTAGCAAAAGTACTTAATATTCCTTTTGAAATTCTTCTATCAAAAATGATACTAATTTTTTCACTTTCTATTTTTTGAGGATTTAATTTTTGAATTGTTTTTTTTGCAGCCATTCTCCCAATTTGTTTAGGTTTCGACATATCATTTAGATGACACACATTTGTGAACTCATAATCTCTTTCCATATTGTTAGAAACTTTCGCAACAGCAACGCATGAGGCTGAAAAAGATGAGGATTTATATCCATTTAAAAAACCATCACTATTAGCTAAAATAAAATTTGATTTACTCTCTGAAAAGCCTGATTCAGTATTAATAATTTCTTTCTTTTCAAATGCAGAATCTTCAACTTCTTTTAAGTACTCTATCTTTTCATCGTTTTCTATATGATCATCATCGTATAAATTTAGATCATTAATTTCTTTAGCTAATAAATCTTTGTCTGGTAAAGAATTAAACTCATCTTCTGGAGTAATCTTTGTAGTTTCAATGCATCTCTCGATTAAAGTTTTAATATTATTTTCTGTTAAATTTGATGAAGAAATACTAGATTTTTTTTTTCCTATATAGGTTGTTAATGTAATGCCTAAATTATCTGACCTTTCAGACTCATCTAATTTTTTATTTCTAAAATTAACAGTCTCAGAAACAGAATGTGTTACTAGTGCAGTTGAGTCTGTAGCGCCTAATTTTTTTGCAAAATCTAAACAAAAAGATGCTGTTTTTTCTAAATGATTTTGATCTTTAACCATATGATTTATAATTGAGTTCCACCTACAGTCATTTTATCTATCAAAATAGAAGGTTGGGCTACTCCTACTGGAACTCCTTGTCCTGCTTTTCCACATGTTCCAATTCCTGGATCAAGCATCATATTATTACCAACTAATGAAACTTCTTTTAAAATTGATGGACCATCTCCAATTAAAGTTGCTCCTTTTATAGGAGATCCTATTTTACCATTTATAATCTCATAAGCTTCTGTACAATTAAATACAAATTTACCTGAGGTAATGTCAACCTGACCACCACCAAAACTCACTGCAAAAATTCCCTTGTCTACTGACTTAATCATTTCTTCCTGAGAATACTTTCCATTTAACATCATTGTGTTTCTCATTCTTGGAAGAACAACATGTTTATAACTTTCTCTTCTTCCACTCCCTGTTGATCTGGTACTCATTAATCTTGCATTGAGACGATCTTGCATAAAATTTTTTAATATACCATTTTCAATTAAGACTGTTTTTTCTGTTGGAGTTCCCTCATCATCAATTGTTAAACTACCTCTCCTATTGTGTAGAGTTCCATCATCAACAATCGTAACTCCTTCGCTAGCAACTCTTTGACCCATCAAATTATGGAATGCTGAAGTTTTTTTTCTGTTAAAGTCTCCTTCTAAACCATGACCAATTGCTTCATGAATTAATATTGCTGGCCATCCAGGACCTAGAACTACTTTCATTTCTCCAGCAGGAGCAGCTTTGCTTTCTAAATTTACTGAAGCAATTCTAAAAGCTTCATCACACACTTTTTTCCAATTATTATTTTTAAGATACTCGTCATAAGATTGTCTTCCACCAATTCCATAGACGCCCGTTTCTTTTTTTCCATTTTTTTCCAACATTACGGAAACGTTGAAACGTATCAAGGGCCTTACATCTGTTAATACTTCCCCGCCTGCCCTAATGATCTCAATTGATTTATGTTCTCCAGCAAAACTAGCAGTAACTTGTTGAACAATACCTCCTTTTGCTCTTGTATAATTATTTACTTCTTTCAGTAATTCCAGTTTAGAGTTGAGTGATTTCTCTTCAATTGGGTTAATATCTTTATATAGTTTTTCATTTGTCTTAGGAATTTCATGGTTATAAATACCTTTTTTTGATTTTAAAGTTGAACTTAAATTATTTGCAGATTGCTTAAGTGAATTTTTTGAAATTTCATTTGAGTGAGAATATGCAACAACTTCTCCAGTCACAGCTCTTAACCCATAACCTAAATCAGAGCTATAGCTAGAACTCTTAATCTTATTGTCATCAAGCACAATAGACTCACTTTTTGAGTTTTCTAAATAAAGTTCACCATCATCACACTTATTTAAAGTCTCAGATATAACAGCTTCAGCATCTTTTCTACTAAGATCTGTTTTAGAAAAAAAATCATTCATATATATAAAGTAATATTTGTCTCTTTTTTATCAACTGTTGTAATTAGCACATGTACAAACTAATCATTTTTTACTAATTATATAGATATAATTTATGAAAGTTTATTATAATGAATCTTGTAGCATTTGTAGAGCTGAAATAAATCTCTATAAAAAGCAAAATATAAAAGAAATTGAGTGGATTGATATTACTAATAATTCAATTGCAGAAAAAGATACAACAAAAGACAGTAAAACTCTTCTAAGACGACTACATGTTGAGGAAAATGGAAAAATATTTGGAGGTGCTGAGGCCTTCTTGCTTGTCTGGAAAAAAATCCCAAAGTATAAATTTCTTTATACTTTTTTAAAACTCCCCATAATTTTTAATCTTTTTAACTTTTTTTACGAGATAGTAGCTTTTTTTTTATTCTACAAAAATAGAAAACAACTAAAAAAAAATTAGTTCAGTATCAACAACAACAAATGACTTGTGAAAGACATCAATACAACAAAAAAAGTAAATACAACTAAATACATTAGGGTAATAATTAAATTTCTAAATCTTCTAAGCCTTACAAAATTTATATCATCTAAGTCTGATATATCTCTTTTGCCAACTACAGGGTAATCGTAGGAATATCTCCATACTGATTTTTGAAGCCGATCGTCAATACTATTATAATACTCAATCCAAGATACAATATACCTAAAAATCAAATATAATATTATTAGTGTAAGCGTGGTTGAGATCATCTTTATATTAAATTATATTGATTAAATGAGAATTTTCATATTAATTTTTTTCATGCTTTTAACTGCTGTACATTCAGATAATTTAGATCAAAAAAATAAATTAGATAAGTTGTTTAAACAGTTGGCAAAAATCAATAATTCTAAAACTGCAGAACAATTAGAAAAAAAAATTTGGCTAATCTGGAACCAGCATCCAAATAATTTAAAGTTAACAGATAGACTAGAACTTGGAACAGAACTGATGCACTATGGTAACTATGATTATGCATTAGAGGTTTTTAATAATATTATTTATACTGACCCTAAATGGTCTGAGGCTTGGAACAAAAGAGCTACTTTATTTTTTTTAATGAAGGATTATAAATCATCTCTTAAAGATATTGATAAAGTTTTGGGTCTTGAGGTTAGACATTTTGGTGCATTATCTGGTCAAGCTAGAATTTACATCAAACTGAAAGAATATGAAAAAGCTATTTTAAGTTTAAAAAAAGCTTTAGAATTTTATCCATCATTTAGGAGTGGAGAGTTAATCCCTGAAATAGAAAAAATAATTAAAGAACAAATTATATAGCTATTCTTTTTTTTCTCTTTTTTTAGCAATTAACTGAGTTAAAGAATCAACCATTAAATCTGAGGCTTTAAAAATTTCATTAGGCTTAAACTCATGAGATGAATTCTTTTCTGGATTTGTTTTATCTTCAATAACAATACCTTCATCTGGTGAGTTATTTTTAATATATATTAGAAGTAACCACTCCTCATCTTCGGACTCGTCCCACTTAATAAAAATTTCTCCTGTTTCAAATCTTCGATCAATACATCTGAAGATAGACATATTTCTAGTTATATGTCGTTTGTTAAGTTGAAATGCTAAACTAGCCGCACTTCTATAAAAACTTTCTAACGAAAGTTCAATTTTTTGTCTGGCGAGTACATATTCTTTTTCCTTATTTAATAATGTTTGTCTATCTTCATCTCCTTGAATTTTTATTCCTAATGCTTCTACTCTTTCTCTAATTTTTTGATCTCTTATAATTCTATATTTCTCTTTAAGTTTATCTATTCTTTCTTGTAATCCAGAGTAGTCTTCTCTTTTTTCTTTAAGTGAAATTCTTTCAAGTTTTTCAAGCTCTTTGACCTCTCTTATTCTAAATCTCTCAATTTGTTTTTCTAATCTTAACTGTTTTAAAAACTGTTTTTGTTTTTCAGCTTGTTCAATTCTAAGTAAGGCTTGCTCCTTACGTAAGAACAATCGTATATCTCTAACTCTTTCTTTTTCTAATTTAATTTCATCTTTTAAAGATTTTTCTTTAATTTTTGTTAATTGTTGTTCTTCTTCGAGTTTTTGTTTTTGTAAAAAAATTCTTTCTTTCTCTTTCTTTTCAATTTCTTCCAGCTTTTTTTTTCTTTTATCCTCTAGTTTTAATATTTTATAATTTAGGATAATATTTTCAATTTTATCAAAGAAACTTTGTATATATTTTTCTAAACTAAAACTAATCTTGATTTTAAAGTTAGGCTTTAAAAAATTCTGTAGCTGTATTATTTTAACTACTAAGTTTTCTCTTTTTTTTATAACAAACTTTTTTGAAATAGGTTTCTTCCTAATAGGCTTTCTTTTAATAGGTTTCTTTCTAATAGGCTTTTTTCTAATAGGTTTTTTTCTAATAGGTTTCTTTCTAATAGGCTTTTTTCTAATGGGTTTCTTTCTAATGGGTCTTTTTTTAGATGAATTTTTTTTCATTTTTTACGATTTTATGTACCTAAGATTTATCAATTTATTTTTGATAAATATAGTCCCTTGTAGAAGGTGTAGATGTATAATTTTTTGTCAATTGAAACTGATACACAACCTGATCTCCCCACTTAAAA
>Ga0209223_10004071_pt1 | contig 13579 bp, 9 predicted proteins | sample COG_06_FD_184750 | JGI IMG/M metagenome (GOLD analysis project Ga0209223, IMG submission 184750) | Pelagic Microbial community sample from North Sea - COGITO 998_met_06 (SPAdes) (version 2) | ecosystem: Environmental > Aquatic > Marine > Neritic zone/Coastal water | place: Helgoland, sampling...
AGGCACTCGCGAGTTTGCCTAAAGAGGTCAGGTATACTTTCACCATTATGGGCAACGGCCCTGATCGGCAACTGTTCGAAGATTATGTGGCGCAAAAAGGTCTGAACGTGGTGTTTGTTGATCCGAAACAGGTACCTCGCTGCGATCTGTCATTCTATTTCTTCGCCCACGACTTGTTCGTCTTTCCAACCCTGCATGGTGAAGCTGGTTATGCGCCGATCGAGGCAAAGTTACATGGCATGAAACTGCTGGCGCTGGATTTTTCTGGGTTAAATGATGCGATGACCGACGGAGATATTTGCATCCAGACCGAAGGTAAATCTGCTGAAGATGTGGTCCAAGCGATCGCCGCTTCGATTGAGGCGCTTTATTGGTCGCTTAAGGGGCAACCTGTTGAAGTTTCTGGAACAAATAAAGTTACCGTTTGATGCAGACTCCGGTTTTACTAATCCATTTCAATCGCCCTGACAGCACACGTCGGCAGCTTGAGGCCTTGAAAATAGTCGCGCCGCAACGGGTATGGATCCTATGCGACGGACCCCGCGCAGGTCGCTCGGGTGAGGTCAAAAAAGTCGCCGAGGTGCGCGCCATGCTGGACGAACTGCCTTGGCCGTGCGAGGTGAAGCGTCTTTACCGCGAGCATAATCTCGGCTGCTTTAAGAATATATCTGCAGGGATTAGCTGGTTTCTGAATGACTGTGAAGCGGGGATCATCCTAGAAGATGATATCCTCCCCGATCCGTCGTTCTTTGGATTCTGCCAAGAGTTACTAACGCGCTTCGCAGACTCGCCAGAGGTGTTTGCCATCGCGGGTCACAATCGACGCTCCCAGCCGCTCGACCTCAATGACGATTATGGTTTTTCCAATTACTTTCAATGTTGGGGCTGGGCGACCTGGAAGCGTGCCTGGGATCACTTCGATCCGACGCTCAGTGGGTGGCGCGATCAGGAAACTTGGAATTCGATTTGTGCCCGAATATTCCATAAACTACGGGCGCGTCTGTATTGGACTTGGATGTTTGGACAAGTGGATCAACAGCGCCGCGATACATGGGCTTCCCGCTTTTTACTGACGATCTGGAAACAGTCGGGCTGTGCGATCATCCCCAGATTAAATTTGACCGAAAATATTGGTTTTAATTCTGAAGGGACGCACACAGCGCACTTTTCCGGGCAAGAAGTCACTGCCTGCGAACAAAGCTTTCCACTCCGTCATCCACATCAGATCACGGTCCATCCAGTCATCGACCGTTGGTTTGAAGACGGCTTTCATAGCAAATCTTTGCTAGTCCGCCTCCGCTGGCTGTATCGCAAAGTGCGAGTCATTTTTCGTACTTATCCATAGGCATTGAGCAACGATCAAGCCCTATTGAATCAGACCATCTTAAGCAGAGGAATTAGACGATTAGATTAGTTTTCAATAAAACATAATCGCGGGTATACACTTCATGAAAATTGTCCAAGTGCATAATTACTACCAACAGGCTGGGGGCGAAGATGCCGTGGTGGAGGCAGAGCGACTCATGCTTGAAGCGCATGGGCATCAAGTCGTCACGTTCTACAGGACCAACGACGTGATTGCCAAGGGGCCAAGCTCGCAAGGCGGAGGACAACGTATCCGAAACGGCAGGACAGCAGCATGCTTCAGTCTGCTGCGTGTCAGTGTGCAGACTATCTGGAATTGGAAAACGTATCGCGAGTTTAGCAAATTGCTGAAACTCGAGCGCCCCGACGTCGTGCATTGCCATAATACTTTTCCGCTGATATCCCCCTCAATCTACTGGGCCTGTGCCCAGGCTAAGGTAGCCGTTGTCCAGACATTGCATAATTATCGGTTGCTCTGTTTAAATGCTTTTTTATACCGAAAGTCGGAACTGATTAGCGATAAGCAGTTATTAGCTCGTAGTAGCAGCAGGGCAAAAATCAATGGGCTAAACGGGCAGGGCTCGATCTGTGAACTCTGCGTGAGTCAACAATTCAAATTCTCCGGAGTTCGCTATGGCTGCTACCGCGACTCCAAGGCGGGTTCTTTAGTCGTGGCTGTGCTGCTGTTTATCCACCGAGTACTCGGGACTTGGTCGAAAAAAGTAGATTGCTACATTGCCCTGACAGAATTCCAGAAAAACAAGATGGTTGAGGGAGGGCTTCCGGCCGGCAAGATATCGGTTAAGCCGAATTTCACTCAAAGGGTGACAGACGACGCTAGCCTCACAGCAGGCCAGCGGGCAGTCGGTAGTGGCTCGCAAGCAGGCGGAACTTCATCCTCGAACTGCCAGCCCACAACTTCGCAACCTTACGCGTTGTTTGTCGGCCGACTGAGTGCCGAAAAGGGCTGTACTGTGTTACTGAAAGCCTGGGATCGCTTTCAGGTAAGGCTCACCACTGACAACACCGAGCTAACCGCGCAGCAGAGACCACAGTTGCTGATTGTCGGCGGCGGGGAGCAACGGCATGCGCTTGAATCCTTGGCCACCCAGGGTCACCAACCTGCAACCATTCATTTTGTCGGCAAGATGCCGAACCATCAAGTGCTCGCACTGATGCGAGCTGCACAATTCCTGATCCTGCCATCGGTCTGGCATGAAGGGTTTCCGATGAATATTGTTGAATCGTTTGCCTGTGGCACCGCAGTCGTCGCATCTGACAACGGTGGAATGACTGAAATAATCGTAGAAAAGCAAAATGGGCTTAAATTCGAATTGGGCAATGAGGAACAGTTGTCGCAAAAAATCAGCTGGGCATTCGATCATCCGGATAAAATGGATGAGATGGGGTCTGGTGCGCGGCAGGACTTTGAACAGAAATATTCGGCAGAGATGAACCACTCGCAACTAATCGATATCTATCGTAAGGTGGTGCGGAAGGCCGAGGTCTTAAGCCCATCGATGACGGATGAAATTAAAATATGATTTGGCTGCAAAACAGAATTTGGATCGTTTAAAAATAATGAAGAACAAAATTGCCTACCTTATATTAGCGCACGGGGATCCTAATCATTTTGCTAAATTGGTTACTGCACTAGGCCATAACTGTGACGTCTACGCTCATATAGATGAAAAAGTAAAAAATGATCAGTTTGAGAATGTTGTTAATCATAAAGCAGTTTGCTTTATTAGAGATAAAGTGAGCGTCTGTTGGGGTGGGATCTCAATGATTGATGCTTATAACCTATTGTTTAATCAGGTAATTAAGAAGAAGGAGGAGTACTCGCACCTAGTTATGTTGTCGGGCAGTTGTTATCCAATAAAGAAAATAAGTAGCCACCAAAAAATGATGACAAATAGTCCAGACAAAGAGTTTATTAAATATATAGATATGCGAGAAAGCCCGGATCATTATATGAAGCAAGTTCAACAGAAATGGTTTCGAGAACCTTTGATTAAATCGAATAACAGGATTATTTCATTCGCAGACAAAGCCATCAGGAAAATCTTGCGCATGCTTAAGCTGAAAAATAATTGGGACCGTCGATTCGTGCCTTATTACGGCAGCTGCCTTTTTGCGATCACTCCGGCTTGTTGCGAGTACCTAATGAATTTTCAGCGTGAAAATCCATGGTATTACGAAATGAATTTTAACACCACGAATCCAGATGAACATTATTTTCACACGCTAATTGGAAACTCCAAATATGCAGAAAAAGCAGATGGTCTTAACGATTTTGAAGGGCGAGGACTCTGGCGTATGGCAAATCTACATATTATTCATCCCTCTCTATCTAAGTGGTACACAGTAAACGACTGGCAGGAAATAACTGGTTCAGATATGTATTTTGTTCGGAAAGTCAGGTCGCAAGATGGCTCTGAATTGGTCAATGAAATAGACTCGAATATTTTGGCTTAAAATTCCCCCACTTTTTGAAAAACCTTTTTTCGATAATTTGAAGATCAAAAAACCAAGATATACGATGGATGTTGCAACTGCATCCGATGCCGAACTGTCAAGTTTAGCCGCATTGGAGCTAAGGTATGTGCTCGGGCAGCGCTTGGATGCGACGGACTATGCAGATGCGACTCAACGCGTATTGGCTTGGGCGAAACGGGGGGAATCTAGATACGTCTGTTTGTCGAATGTGCACATGGTGATGGAAGGCTGGGATGACCCGAATTTTAGGCAGATCATCAATGCTGCTGATTTGATCACTACCGATGGTGTGCCACTGGTTTGGTGCCTGCGGGCACTCGGCGTGCCCGCGGCGGTGCGCGTGTATGGGCCGGACCTGACCTTGCATGTCTGTGCCGCTGCCGCGCAACAGCAGTTGCCAATCGGACTCTACGGCGGCACGGCGCAAAGCCTTAAAGAGTTCGCCGCGATGTTACAGTCGCGCTTTCCGGCGATTGAAATTGCCTGTTCGATCGCACCGCCGTTTCGGCCACTGACCGAAGCGGAGGATGTCGCTTATACCAAGCAACTGGCTGAGTCTGGCGCGCGGATCCTGTTCGTCGGTATCGGCTGCCCCAAGCAAGAAATTTGGATGTCGAAACATCGCGGACGTTTGAACATGCCGATGCTCGGCGTGGGCGCGGCCTTTGACTTCCATGCGGGGCGTGTGAAGCAGGCGCCGGCATGGCTGCAACGGATCGGGCTGGAGTGGCTGTTCCGCTTGCTGATGGAGCCGCGGCGCCTGTGGCGGCGCTACGCATGGCATAATCCACGCTTTGTGCTCTTTTTTATCGGGCAACTGCTACGTGGGCGCGACCGCAGACACACCGGCCAGGGACATATAGGTCGTGCTTCATCATCTGAGCCAATCGACAAAGCTTAAGGCGGGGCCTACTGACGTATTGTACGATGAAGAAGATCCAAAGTCATTTCACTGGATCTCAGCCACTTTTTATCACTTCAGTCTAATGCCTGTAGCATGAATGTGACCTGAGGCAAAATAACTGAGATTGTGGGGCGTTACTATTCGCTTAAGATTTTAATTTAGGAGAGTAGTCAATCGTTTGTGGGAAAGATTAAATTTCCTCGTCCAGATCAAACTACAGAGGCGGCAGGTGGCTGCTTTTATTCCATCATTAGTGGTGTGCTATTCAGGTTTAGAATGAATGAAAATTGCCATTTCAAGGTTGTTAAATGTTAATTAAAACAACGTTATTTAATTTGCATATCAGTAATTTAAAAAGTATTTTTATTTTCGAACTATTCAGCATGATCGACCCATGCACACACTTATTTTATGACGATCAACATTCATTATAGGCAATAAATTATAGTCCATTAATCAGTATGATAAATTATAAAACAATAATAAATGCGTTGAGTGAAAGACTGGTCGCGACATACCAGCATGTGCGTTATTCTCTGGAAGGAATGCTGCGGGCGAGGGGCATCCGGAAACAATTCGTAGATGCTCCTATTATCATTGGAGGATGTGGGCGATCGGGCACAACGCTACTTCTTTCAATTCTTTCAGCACATCCGGATATCTACGCTATTCCGATTGAAACAGGTTCATTCATTACACGAGAACCGCGGCGCCTATATCCTGGTCTTCAAATGAAACTGAATTATTTTTATGGGACACATTTTAAAAATGTACCTAAAATACACAGGAGATGGTGTGAGAAGACGCCGTCTAATGTTCAACACTTCGATAAGTTGCTGGATAAATTCAATGGGAACGTTAAATTGGTGCATATTATTCGTGATGGTAGAGACGTCACCTTATCAACGCACCCGACTGATAAATTGAAATATTGGGTGGAACCAGAGAGGTGGATTCATGAGGTTAAAAAAGGCCTGGAATATAGGAATCATGATAATGTTTATACGATTAAATATGAAGATATTATAAGCAATTATGATATAGAGATTAGGAAACTTTGTTCTTTTTTGGATTTAAAAGAAATAGACTCGATCATAGATTGGCACGAAAATACTACAGTCAGAAGTAACAGAGCTTGGGCAGGGGAAGTGAAACCACTTTTTACAGGTTCAGTCGAGAAATGGAGAAACCCAAAGTATGAAAGTCGGGTTAAGCAATTCATGCAGAACGAAGAAGCTGTTGAACTCCTAATGGATCTTGATTATCAGGTTTAGGCCCTCATTTTCGCATCTAATCAGTTACAATTCGTCGTGCCATCGGTTGGTCGCTAAGTATGGAATTTTATGAATCAGCGAAGTCGGCGGGTGAGGCGCCGCTCAATGATAAAATTATAAGTGGAGTCAAGTGGACAGCACTTTTTGCTATTTTAGGGCATTTCGTATCACTAATCAAAACTCCTATTTTAGTGCGATTGCTGAATCCCGCCGACTTCGGTCTAATGGGGATGCTGCTAACTGTAATGGCATTTACGAGTCCGATTACCGAGATGGGGATCGGGAGTGCAATCATACAGAAGCAGGATATTAGTAAGATTCAATTATCTACGCTGTATTGGCTGAATATCTTAGTCGGTATCGTGATGTTCATCGTCGTTATATCTATTAGCCCGCTAATTGCTGATTTTTATGAAGAGCAACGACTGGTCGATTTGTTGCATCTATTCGCTTTTATGTTTCTTATAATTCCCTTCGGCAGTCAGTTCGAAAAGTTAATGGATAAGGAGTTGAATTTTGGCCTGCCAGTGCAGGCTAAAACTGTAGCGTTATTTGCGAATTTTTCCATCTCAGTGACACTGGCTCTGTTTGGATACGGAGTTTATTCCTTAATATATGGTCGGTTGGGGAGCTCTTTTATATCTAGTTTTATTTTTACTACTTGGGGTATGAAGCACCATAAACCCAGCTTACTCTTTAGTATTGAAGAGTCTAAATCTCTCTTGGTATTTGGTGCTTACCAAATGAGTGAGAGATTTATTAAAATATTGTCTACAAATATTGATAAACTATTCATTGGGAAATTTTTTGGGGTTGAAGTTCTCGGTTATTACACAGTGGCGCATGCCTTGGTCATTATTCCAATGATGACGCTAAATCCGATTATCACTAAAGTGACTTTCCCAGTGTTCTCGATGATTCAAAAGGATATCGGCAAGATTAATAAATACTTCACATTAGCAATCAAGGTATTGTTAACTTTGAATTTCCCAATTTACGGAGGCTTGATCATGACATCATCCATTTTTGTTCCAATCATTTTCGGCGAAGCTTGGTTGCCAGTGGTTCCAGTGTTACAAGTCCTTTCTATGGGTGCTCTGATATGGACCATTAGTAATCCTGTTGGATCCGTGTTGCTGGCGAAGGGCCGTGCGGATGTGAGTTTTATGTTGAATTTGTTTAGGGCAGTGGTGCTTGTCGGGATGCTGGTTCTGGCATATTGGATAGGACGAAGCATATTATCTATTGCTATTGGTATTGTAGTTAGTCGATATGTGACGGATCCTTTTATCCACTTGTACATGAATAAATACTTTGGAATCAACTATCGAGAAATTATTAAGCATCTGATGAAGATAGTATTATTTACTGCTCTCATGTCGTTAGGAGTCTTTAGTGTTGGTTTTTTAAATTTAAATGACGCTGTGTATGAGCTGATTTTAAAGGTTTGCTTGGGTTGCTTTATCTACTCCGCCTTACTCGCGGTTTTCGATACTGATAGCTTTAAATTATTGAGGACTTTTCTTAATAAGTAATGCTCTCTAAATCTATTAATGTTAGTCTGGGTTTAACTCCTAATGGTCCTCTTCATGTCGGAATCGCTGCACCGATCTATCTGCCATTATTGAGCGAGTATTTGGACAATTCTGATGCCATTGAGGTCGAAGGGATGGGTGGATTTAGTGTGACCTATCTGGTCAGAGCATTACTCTCGCTTGGGGTTAAAGTCAGCATTTATACCTTGGATCCGAGGCAAACAAAGCCTCTTCTAATTGAAGGTATCCATTTGAAGGTCTATTGTGGTCACTTTCGAAAGCACGGTCGTATGAAGGACTTGATGCGTCTTGAGCGCAAACAGCTCGAAGATTTTATGGCTATAGACGATCCTGATTTAATCCATGCGCATTGGACTTATGAGTATGCCTGGGCTGCAGTTGCCAGTGGTAAGCCAAATTTAATAACCGTCAGGGACTGGTCTCCTGCTATATTATATTATCGTAAGGATCTCTACCGCCTCGGGCGTTTCCTGATGGATCGAGTAGTCATGCGCAGGGGCAGTAATTTTTCGGTCAATTCGCCTTATCTTTACGATAAAGTTAGGCGGGTCACCAAACAGAAAGTTTTGCTTACACCAAATGCGATTCCAGCGGAATGGTTTTTGAAGTACGACAAAAAACGCTCTTCTACGTTTGAGATCGTTTCGATTAATAATGGCTTTCGAGGGCGTAAAAATGTGGCTCGTCTGATTGAGGCATTTGCTCTGGTACGCAAAGAATTTAGCGTTGCGAGGCTTACCTTAATTGGCCATGCGCACGAGCTTGGCGGAGAAGCCTACCTCTGGGCGCAAGAGAGAGATCTGTTGCAGAATATATCGTTTAAAGGATTGTTATCTAACTCCGAAATTATGGACATACTCGATGTATCCGATTTACTGGCCCATCCTGCACTTGAGGAGTCGTTTGGCATGACACTGGTTGAAGCGATGGCAAGAAAGGTTCCAGTCATCGGCGGGCAGTCGAGTGGGGCAGTTCCTTGGGTACTGGATCAAGGTCGGGCTGGGAAACTCGTGGACGTGACAGACCCCATAGCAATCGCCGCAGGCATCTTGGAGATCGGTCGAAATGAAGCGCTTTGGGCGAGGTATTCTACTAGCGGCTATCAACATGCGAAGGAAGTCTTTCATGCCACCACTGTGGCGAAGCAATTAATTCAACTATACAATCATATTAGCCAGAATTGATGAAAGTACTCCATATAATGAATGAGCTGCAACCGTCTGGGGCAGAAGTGATGCTAAAGTTGGCGGCTCCAATATGGATGGGGCAAGGTGCGGAACTATGTATTCTTAGCTGTGGCAAAATTGAGGGGGAGTATGCAGATGTGCTGCGGGCCGCAGGGTACCGAATTTACACTTGTCCGCGCCAACGCGAATTGGCTTCGATGAAATGGTTGTATCGGTTAATCCGCGTATTTAAAGAAGTTCAGCCTGACGTGGTACATATTCACTGCGAAGCGCAAGGGCTCTTAATTGCCCTTGCTGGACGTGCCGGGGGGATTCGCTCGATCATACGCACCGTCCACAGTATTTTTCAATACACTGGTTTTCTGCGTGTAAGAAAAGCGCTTGAAAGGCGTATAATGCGTGCCCTGGGAACCCGAAGTATCTCTATCAGTGAGTCTGTTCGTTTGAATGAAATAAGGCGTTTTCGCAATTCAACCACGTTGATTGATAATTGGATCGATGTTGCACATTTCCGGCCTCCCTCGCTTGAAGAGCGAAACAGTGCGCGTAAAGAACTAGGAATTCATCCGTCTCAGAAACTGATTGTCAGTGTTGGCAATGGATCTAATATTAAGAATTACCAGTCCATTGTACGAGCAATCAGTTCTCTGGATCGAGACGACTTAATTTATTTTCAAGTTGGCCGTGAGCACTGCGATGGAACGGACCGCCACTTAGTAGAAGAGTTGAAGCTCGGCGAAATCGTTAAATTCATTGGGCCAGTTGCAAATGTGCGGACTTATCTTTGGGCGGCCGATGTATATGTAATGCCGTCTCTGTTGGAGGGCTTTGGTCTTGCGGCTGCAGAGGCACTTGCGACCGACTTACCATGTATTTTTAGCCGAGTTCCTGGCCTTATCGATTGGGAGGCAAAGGGGCTGGAAATCATATGGGCGGATACGCCCGACGCTGCGAGCGTGGAACGGGCGTTACTTGATTTTCTAACAATGAATTTGAGCAATTGTAATAATCCCTACGCAGGAAATGTTGAACTTATACAAAAGACTTTCAGTGCGGCGAAGGGGGGGCACGCTTACTTTGATTCGTATCTTGAAGCAGGCGGATAAAGTGCAATCGAAAGATGAAGCTCTGTATTGAAGCCACGCGGACAGTTTATCAGTGTGGCTTTTTTGTGCGCTCGATCCACTTCAAAGGTTCTGGGGCCTGCAGCCGTTCAATAATGATCGTGCACGACAGCGAACTGGAACAGTGATCGCCCGGCAGTCCTGTCACAGGAGCAGGGCAGGTTTCTGAATCCCCGTCTTCGAAGAGATCACTGGGCTTGTTGACGCGGGACCATTAGGTATTTTGACAAGTTCCTGAACTGCGCGCAGGGCGGTGCCGCAACGGCTATCTGCGCGGACCCTGACCGTGAGTTGAAGCCAGCGGTGCAAATTTTATATCAGTCGATCAGGCTCTAGCGCGGCCTCGTGGTATACTGTTGTGATTCCTGGCTGACATTTCCCCGATCTAATAGGTATTTTTTGGCGGCTGAAGTGGAACAATCAGCTGCTACTGGGGGGTAATTCCTATGCCGAGTAAATGCGTTGTTAACTGTTGATTAACAGCATGTAAAAGAACCTTTAGGGGACTGTTGGCTCTTTACGTGAGGTGCCTTAACGCCGCATAAGTGGCTCATGAATTTAACAAATAAAGTACTCGCATTCGTCTTCTCAGTCACCGTGTTGTCAAACTCGCTTCTCGGGGGCGGCCTGACCTGGAGTGACGCGCACCTAGCAGAATGGCGCGATCGTGCTGTCAACGGCCCTTACAAGTCAGCCGGTGATGCTTTCGACCCGCTGATCCCTGGCGAGTGGCAGCGTATTGTTAAAAACAAAAATACGTTCGCGGCAGATCCTAGCGCTGATCGCCTTTCCAGCTACTGGACCACGACCCCAGATGCATACACATTCATTGCTAATCACATAAAGATGGGCGACGCAGCGTTTTATTCGCTAGTCAAGCAAGACACCGCTCTAGCAATTGTTGTTAAGGATGAGTTGATGTGGCACGCCAATGCGGCTGGAATGCAAGTATCTCCGACATACTACCATAGAACCGACGGCGGCACTTGGTCACGGGCCGAGTGGGTTGCTCGGCTAGTAATGTACGCTGACTATGTTAAGAAGCAGTTTAGCACCGCAGAGCGCACTACCTTTGATGCATGGATATCTGACTGGGCATACTCTTATGAGGGTTCAATTCATTCTGAGCTTAGCAATACTTTATGGGGCGACAGATATGATCGCAGCTATACCACAAATTTAGGCTCCACAGCGTACACTCCTAGTTACGATGGTCATGCCTATATGGATACCAATGGGATCAATCAATGGCAGGTTGGTTCTGCGAACAGATGGTACAATAACAGACGTGCCAGTTGTATGCACTTAGTAGGAATTGCAGCAGTCTGGCTCAACGACAGCGTCCTCAAGGACCGTGCTAAGCTTTTCTGGGAAGAATACATTCAGTTCTGCGTTTTCCCTGACGGGTCAACCGCTGAATTTTCGCGAAACTCTGCGTCCAGTCCAAATACTGGCCTTCTTTATACAGCCAGTACGCTGAAGGCTGCGATTTCAGTAGCCGAAGCGCTGCGACTTTCGGGCGACAGTTCACTCTACAATTACTCGTCAAGCAATGGTCACTGGGAAAGTGCCTGCACTACGCAACCACCGAAGACACTCAAGCTGGTAGTCGAAACTTATATAAAGTTAATCTCAAAGGAACTGGCGTGGTATGTTGACGGGTCGTCCGTAGATGAGCTTTACCGTATTGATAACACACGTAGTGGCAAATGCTACATTGGTGAAATAACATTTGCGCCAATGGGCAATCGTTATTGGAAAGATGACTACATCAAGCAGGGTTACATGCACACTCTTCCAGGGTCAATCGCCTACTTCAATCCACTTGGAACGGCCGGCCCAATACACATTTGGGGGGCAAACGAAGGTAGCTTTCCAAGTTGTTTGTTCATGTTCTCCGAGATGGAGGACGTCGGAACTGGCACGGTCGCACCGCCAGTCACACCACCTACTGGACCCGTGTATCCAGATGGCTACCGTGAAGCCACGGTTGGCGGGCAACTTGTATTTGGCTTGGATCCAGTGTGGGCCGCTGGGCGTGAATTCGAGGCGGTGTTCGACGGGGATGCGTCAACGTTTTATGATTATAAAAATGGTGATGAAACCTTTGTCGGGATTGATCTTGGCGAGTCAACCTTAGTGCAGGCACTTCACTATCACCCACGCATAGGCCTGGAAAATCGCATGGTCGGTGGGCGCTTTGAGGGTTCCAACGAGAGCAGTGTCAGTGGCTATGAAACGATTCACGTGATCGCGACCGAGCCTTCGGCTGCAGCGCAAGTGATCAACCTAGATCCAGCTCCAGCGTACCGCTATTATCGTTACCTTGCCCCCGCAGGCGGATACGGCAATATAGCCGAATTCTCAGTTGAATTTCCGGTGCTGGTAGTAGAGGTCGATACCGACAATCTGCCCGATGAATGGGAGATCCAATACTTTGGCGGCATCAACGTAGTCAATGGCGCTGAGGCGGAAGACTTCGATGGCGACGGCAGCAGTAATTACGACGAATGGCTGGCAGGTACCGATCCGTCCGATGCGACTGATTTCCCAGTGGTCACACCGCCGGTAGGGATTGTCTATCCAGATGGCTATCGTGAGGCAATGGTTGGCGGGCAACTTGTATTCGGCTTGGATCCAGCCTGGAGCGCTGGGAGTGAATTCGGGAAAGTCTTTGATGGCGATCCTTCGACTTACTATGACTATATTAATGGGGCGGGCGGTTTTGCCGGGATGGATCTTGGTGAGTCTCGCGTTGTAGCGGCGATCAACTTCCAGCCCCGTTCAGGCCATGCGAAACGGATGGTCGGTGGTCGCTTTGAGGGCTCCAACGAGAGTAGCGTGAGCGGCTATGAGACGATTCATGTGATTGCGACCGAGCCGTCTAGCACTGCGCAAAGTGTAGACGTGAGTTCCGGGATGGCATACCGCTATTACCGCTATTTATCGCCAGCCAATGGGTTTGGTAACATTGCTGAGTTCTCACTTGAACTTGAAGTCGTTGTTGCGGATAGCGACAACCTGCCGGACGCATGGGAGATCCAATACTTTGGTGGCATCAACGCAGTCAACGGTGGCGAGGCGGAAGACTTCGATGGCGACGGCAGCAGTAATTACGATGAATGGCTGGCAGGGACCGATCCGTCCGATGCGACTGATCTATTGGAGCTGAAGCCAGTGGTCGGGGTGTCCTGGAAGAGCGTACGCGACCGTTCCTATGAGATTGATTACAGTGATAATAATTGGAAAACATTCGTCACCAGCGAAACCTTGCTTGGGGGGGGTGGACCGATGGTCTGGATCGATCCGAGCGATGGAACCCTTATTCACAAACGCCAATATCGTGTCCAAATCGTGACACAGTAACCGCAGACTTCTTAAAAAAATGATATATAAAATTACAGTTCTTTGCCTGATGACACTCAGCTCAACTTTTTGCACTCAGAGTAGTGCACGTGTGGAGCTGGGTCGAGTCGGCAGTCATCAAGTGCGGATCTCTGATCCCAGCACTCGCTCGCAATTGGTCAGTGTACCGTTCCTCAAGTCAGCGATTTCACGGGGCCGTTTGGACGGCGTCGCGGCATCGAATTTACAAGATGCGCAAGGGGCGTTTGCGGCAGTCGATGCTCAGAGTACTTATATTCTGCGGATCGCCGAAGGTAGTGCTGCG
>Ga0209223_10004076_pt1 | contig 13572 bp, 13 predicted proteins | sample COG_06_FD_184750 | JGI IMG/M metagenome (GOLD analysis project Ga0209223, IMG submission 184750) | Pelagic Microbial community sample from North Sea - COGITO 998_met_06 (SPAdes) (version 2) | ecosystem: Environmental > Aquatic > Marine > Neritic zone/Coastal water | place: Helgoland, sampling...
AATGCAACTAGCAAGATTCTTAAATAATGTTTTTAAGAAAGATGGTTTTATTTTAATTGATGCTCAGTCCAAAAACTATATTATCGGAACACCCAGAAGTGAAAGACCAATTAAAGTTAAAATTTTAGATAAAAAACTTCATTATAAATTATTATTCCAGCCGGATCTATATTTTGGTGAAGCTTACACTAATGGAGATATAGTAATTGAAAATGGAAGTTTAAGTGACTTTTTAGATCTTGCTCTAATGAATTTTGGAAGAAATGAACTTAATTTTTTTAGTTATTTATTAAATAGATTAAGAGGCTCTTATAGGTATTTAACAAATTTTAATTTTATAAAAAAATCTAAAATGAATGTATCTCATCACTATGATATTTCAGATGAACTCTATGATTTATTTTTGGATCCAAAAAGACAATATTCATGTGCATATTTTAAAAATGAAAATGATACTCTTGAAATAGCTCAGAATAATAAAATTCAGCATATAATCAAAAAACTTAATATTAAACCCAATCAAAAAGTTTTAGATATTGGTTGTGGCTGGGGATCATTAGCAATTGATATTGCTCAAAGTACTGATTGCAAAGTTACGGGAATAACACTGTCTGAAAATCAACTAAAATACTGTAAAAAAAAAGCAATAGAACTCAATTTGGAAGATCGACTAGATTTCAGATTAATAGATTATAGAGAACTTAATGAAAAATATGACAGAATTGTTAGTGTTGGAATGTTTGAGCATGTTGGTAGAAAATTTTACAAGAAGTTCTTTAAACAAATTAATAAATTACTTGAAAATGATGGTGTTTCCTTAATACACACAATAGGATCGGTAAATCCACCAAGAGACCCACACCCATGGATAACTAAGTATATCTTTCCAGGAGGTTACACGCCAAGTTTAAGTGAAGTAACAACACCAATTGAAAAAGCGGAATTAATTGTAACTGATATTGAAGTTTTAAGGTTACATTATTCTCATACATTAAGACATTGGAAAGAAAATTGTATTAATAATAAGGGTAAAATTATTCAAATGTTTGATGATAAGTTTTTTAGAATGTGGGAATTTTATTTAGCAGGATGTGAAATGTCATTTAAGTGGGGAGATCAGGTAGTGTATCAATTCCAATTAACAAAAAATTATACATCTACGCCTGTTACAAGAGACTATATTTATCAATAATTTATTGATAGAAATAGACTTCTTGAAAATGAAAAAAACAAAAAAAAAATCAAAAAAAATTAAAAAGAAAGTTAGTAAAAAATTTAGATCTAACTTAAAGAAAGTAAATAAAACTAAATCAAAGATAAAAAATCAAAATAAAAAAAAATCTAAAAAAAAGATAGTAAAAATTAAAAAACAAAAAAAACAAAATTTAATTTTAAAAGTAGTTAATTTTCAAAATTCCTTAAAGCCTCAGATAAATTTCAAAATAAATTTTAGTATTGAAAAATATATACAAGCATTTTTTGATAAAATTGCAAATACAATTCTTGAATATAAGGATACAAAAAAAGATGAAGTAAGGAGATTAAAATTAGAAAAACAAGAACAAGAAAGAATAGAAAAAATTAAATTTGAAGACAAAAGGCAAAAAGAAGAACAATTAAAAATTAAGTTACGAGAACAAACTTTAAAAGATGAAATTAAGTTAGATAGGCAAAGAGCTAAAGATATTAAGATATTTTTGAGAAAAGAGCAGGCTTTATTAAGAATAGAACAGGCAGAAAAACAAAAACAATTCTTTAAACAGCTAAGATTAGAAAAACAAATTGAAAAGTTTAGAATTAGAGAGGTTAAAGAACTAGAAAAACTTGAAAAAATATCTCTTAGAGAAAAAAGAGATGACTACGCTGGTCTTCAGCAAAGAATAGAAAAATTAAAAGAAAAGTACAGAATAATTAGAGATCAGAAAATAAGAGAACGAGTTGAAGCTCTTGGAGTAAAGATTCAAGGTGATGAAGATAGAGAAACACTATTAAGAAAAGAAAAAGAATACACTATAGCAAGACAAAAAATAGAATTTGCGCTGGAGAGTTTTTATCGAAGTGCTAGTAGCTTAGTATTTCAATTAAATAAAAAATATATCACGAGACATATGTCTATTTTTAGATGCATTGATAAAAGATTTGAAACAGGTGAAATTTTTGTTAAATGGGACGAGTCTTCTGATGATGAATGGCTATTACTCATTTATATCAAGAACAATTCTCCAGATGAAGGAATTGTTATCGAAGATAAAACAAATCCAGAAAAAAATATTTCTTATGAGTTTAAAAATAATGAAATATTTAAGGCATCAGACAGTATGGTGGACTCACTTACCCAACTAATTGCAAGAAAAAGAGCAAAAAATACTAATTAAGTTTATCTAATTAATTGAGTAATATTCAATTATGTTATTTGGCACAATTAGTATGATCATTTTGTACATAATCTTAAGATATATTCTTGAATGGATAACTTATTTTAATAAATTAGACCCTAGGTTAGGTGAGTCAACGTGGAGGTGGAGTTATGATTATCAAGTTATTGGTGAAAGAGATATTTCAGATCTAGATGACAAAGCTTTTGTAAGATTGAGACGTAAAAGAAACAAAATTATTACTTTAATGTATTCACTTGTGATGGTTATGTTTGTTGTTTCGATGTCTTTGTTAAGTAAATTTTTAATATTTTTTTTAGATTAATTTTTAATTTGTTTCTTATTTTTTAGATATAAAAAATAAGCAATAATTTCATATCCAAATTTAAAAAGAGTAAAGATTATTGGAAGTTTAAAAAAATTATATAAAAATTTATATTTTGGAATTTTTTTCCAAACATAAAGAAATGCATCTGCACCTTCAATTATTTCGTTGCCATCTTTGACATGTAATCTTCTTAAAAGCTCTTTATCTTTTTTTGATGTTTCTTTTTCTGCTAAAGAATTATTGGTAATATCGATCCAATCAATTTCTTTAATATTTTCTTTTTTATACAGATTAATTTCAGACCTACAAATTTTACAAGAATTATTGAAATAAACTTTCATGCTTAAAATACTTAACTATTTTAATGATAATTGTACATGCGTAAAAACATCCATTGAAAATCACAAATAAACAACTATGTACTATCCATGACGAATTTTTTTGATAAAACAGACTTAACAAGAAAAAATGTAGATGAGATTATATCTGAAACTCTAAAAAATTGTGATGATGGTGAATTATATCTTGAAGATTCTAAGTCAGAATCTATTTTATTAGATGACAATAAAATCAAAAGTTCAAATTATAGTTCTGATTTAGGTTTTGGATTAAGAGCTATCTCTAATGAAGTGGTTGCTTATTCTCATTCTAACGAGATTTCAAAAGAATCATTAAAAAGTTCCTCACAAAATTTACGATCTACCCTTAAATCGAGCAAAGGAACTTATAATCATGAAATTCCAAAAACTAACAATAAATTTTATGATGAAATTAATCCTATTGAACAAAAGACTTTAAATTCAAAATTGGAAGTTTTGAATAAAGTGAATGAATATCTAAGAAATAAAGATTCAACAGTTAAACAGGTAACAGCTAGCTTTAGTGGAGAACAAAAATCTATCGAAATTATCAGGTTAGGGGGCGAAGCTTTAACTGATGTTAGGCCTCTTATTAGATTTAACGTTTCTGTAATGCTTGAAAAAAATGGTAGAAAAGAAACAGGAGTTTATGGCATCGGAGGCAGACAGTCCTACGATGATTATTTAAAAAATGATAATTGGAAAAATGTTTGTGAAGAAGCTCTAAGAATTGCTTCAGTTAATCTAGAAAGCAAACCAGCTCCAGCAGGTGAAATGAAAGTTGTTTTAGGACCTGGTTGGCCTGCTATTTTGATACATGAAGCTATTGGACATGGGTTAGAGGGAGATTTTAATAGAAAAAAAACATCTGCATTTCATGATTTAATGGGCCAAAAAGTTGCAAGTGAAGGTGTAACAATTGTGGATGATGGCACTATAGATAAAAGAAGAGGAAGTCTAACAATAGATGATGAGGGAACACCCACCGAAAGAACAGTTTTAATTGAGAACGGAATTTTAAAAAATTTTATGCAAGATAGACTAAATGGAAGATTAATGAATACCAGATCTACAGGAAGTGGCAGAAGAGAAAATTATAAACATATCGTATTACCTCGGATGAGAAATACAATGATGTTAAGTGGAAAACAAACTCAAGATGAAATGATCAAATCAGTTGATAAGGGTATTTTTGCAGTAAGTTTTGGTGGTGGGCAGGTTGATATTACATCTGGAAAATTTGTTTTTAATTGTACAGAGGCTTACGAGATAAATAATGGGAAAATTGGTTCACCAATCAAAGGTGCAACTTTGATTGGAGATGGCCCCTCTATTTTGAAAGAAGTATCAATGGTTGGAAATGATATGATGATGGATCCAGGGATTGGAACTTGTGGTAAAGCAGGTCAGGGTGTACCAGTTGGAGTAGCGCAACCTTCTATTTTAATAGATAAAATGACTGTTGGCGGAACAAAAATATAAATCATGATTAAAGAACAAGAGTATTTAAAATCCAAAGCTTCATATTGTTTAGATCTAGCCAAGAAACTTGGAGCAACGGATGCAATTGTAACTGTTGGAAATTCAATTTCAGAGACAGTAAGTTTTAGAAACAAAGTTTTAGATGAGTCAAATAGATCAGATAGTTTAGCGATAAGTATAGAGACTTACATAGATAAAAAAAAATCATCTATATCTTCATCAAATTTATTAGATGAAAATTTAAAGACATTAATTGAAAAATGCTTTGAAACTACAAAAATTACTCCAGAAGATGAGTTTAATTCATTACCAGATAAAGAATTGTTAGCAAAAAATATTAAAGATTTAAATTTGTATGATCAATCTCATATAGAGAACGATAAAAAAATAGACTATATAAAGGAATTAGAGGAAACAGCTTCAATTGATAAAAAGATCATAAACACAGAATCAGGTTTTACAGAAAATAAATCAAATTTTATCTTAGCAAATAGTGATGGTTTTTGTAATGGATACAAATCATCATCATTTACCGCATCTTGTGTGACAGTTGCAAAAGATGAAAATAGCATGGAAAGAGATTACGAATTCACAAGCAAATGTCACTTAAATGATATCTCAAATCCTTTAGAACTTGGGAGGGTTGCGGCTGAACAAACCATAAAAAAACTTAGCCCCAAAAAAATTGGAAGTGACAAAATAAGTATCATTTTTGATAAAAGAATATCAAAGGGATTTTTAAGCTCTTTTGCTGGCGCAATCTCTGCATCATCCATAGCAAGAGGGACATCATTTCTAAAAGATAAAGTAAATGAACAAATTTTTTCTAATTCGATTAATATTATTGATAAACCTGATTTAATTAAAGGTATGGGCTCAAAGTGCTTTGACTCTGAAGGAGTTAAAACAGAAACATTAAATTTGGTGAATAGTGGAATTCTTAACAATTATTTAGTTGATACTTACAATGGAAAAAAACTAAATTTAAAATCTAATGGAAGAAGTGGTGGTAGTACCAATCTTTATTTCGAAAATGGAAAAATTAGTTATGATGATTTATTAAAAAGTCATTCTAAAATTTTATATGTAACTGAGACTATAGGCCATGGAACAAACCTTGTAACAGGTGATTATTCAGTGGGCGCCACTGGCTTTTTAGTTGAAGATGGTGAATTTAAATATCCAGTAAATGAAATAACTATAGCTGGAAATTTTAATGAAATGTTTAAAAACATTACGCTAGCGAATGATCTAGAATTTAAGTATTCAGTAAATTCACCCACTATGATGATTGATGGAATGACAGTTGCTGGAAAATGAACAGGTATTGTGTAATTGGCTCAGGTATTTCTGGAGCAACAATTGCCAATCTTTTAAGTAAAAAATATTCAGTTGATTTATTTGATAAAGCAAGAGGGCCAGGGGGCAGGTCCTCGTTTAAAAGATTAGAGAAAGCTAAAGGATTTGATCATGGAACTCAATATATTTCACCTAAAACTTCAGCTTTTAAAAAGTTTGTTAATATTTTAATAAAAAAAAAAATACTAAAAAATTGGAGTGGTAGACATTTATTTCTAAATAAAGTTAAAACGGAAAATAAAAACCATTTAAAGATAATAGGTAGAAAAGGGAATAATGATATTAGCAAATATCTTTTAAAAAATATTAAATGTTATTTTCAAACAGAATTAAAAAAAATTGACTATAAAGAAAAAAAATGGGTTCTTACTTTTTCTGATGGAAATCAAAAAATTTATGAAAAACTAATTTTAACTTGTCCATTTGCTCAATTATCAAAGTTATCGAAAAAATTTATAAAAGCTCCGTTTATAAAAAAAAAAATTAAGATGGATGCTAATATTACAGTCATGTTTGTAATAAAAAAGACAAATAAAAATCTGAGTAGCTATTTATTTAATGATAAAATTCTGGGTTGGGCTGCAAATGAAAATAGTAAAAAAAGGTTTAAAAGTCATCAAGAATTATGGACTTTGCAAAGTACTAATAAATGGGCAAATAAAAAAATTAATAAAAACAGAGAAAATAAAGATATAAATTCTAAAATTCTCATTGACCATTTTTTTAAACTTACAGGTATTAAAAAAACTAAAATATTATTTTCTCTTAATCATGGTTGGAAATATTCCTCAAATTCAAATCCTTTAAAGATAAAAAGTTATTGGAATTCTTCATTAAATTTAGGAGTATGTGCAGATTGGTTTGTAGGACCAAGACTTGAAGCTGGCTGGATAAGTGCTAATGATCTTTATAAAAAAATTATTAAATAAATTTATTCAAATTTTTTAACTCTATATTCCCAGTTTCCCATTCGAGAATAAGCAACTTTAAGAATTAAAGCATTTTTTTTATCAAACCAAATGTCAAAGTTTAATCTTTTGTCTTTAGGAAGGGACATATCTTTTGAGGTTAATTTGAAGTGTTCTACTTCATGTATTTTTCCATATAATTCAATTTTTTCTTTGCTAATAAATGTAACTATTTGTTCTTTAATACTCCCTGAAATTGGACTTATTTGAGAATTTGTTTGTAGAATTTTATGACTCCACCAATTTCCAATCACGTTTTCTATTGATGCACTACCTGTGTAAGATGAACCTCTAATATCGTATTCATTATCTTCTTCATTTAACTTTAATTGAACATATTTATCTTTTTTATTTTGACGTGTCTTTGAATTATAAGAAATTAATTTATCTTTAACATATTTTTCCTCACCAAAACTTTCAACTTCAAAAATAGTTGCTCCAAATAATTTAACAGTAAATTTTAATTGATTTGTTACAGTTGTATTGTCTGAGTCTTTATTAAAAAAATAGTAATTGTAACCAATAACTTCACCATCCCTCAAAATTTCCATTTCAATTTTGTTAAACTTATTGTAATGCGCCATATGAGCTGTACTGCTGAAAGGGTATACAAATAAAAATATAAATAATAATAACTTTTTCATTAACAACTAGTTTAATAGACTTTAATAATAAAAGAAGTATTTTATTAAGTATGTTTTTAAAAATTAAGGATATACCAAAAGTATCGTGGAGTTCTGATAGACCACTAAATTTGAAACCAAAAATTTCAACATTTTTTTTTCTTTGTTTCGGATTAATTTTATTTGGTTTAGGTGAAGGTTTATTAATTGTTTCTGCCTCTGGAGCATCACCTTGGTCAGTTTTAGCACAAGGTATTTCTTTAAAATCAGGATTTTCAGTTGGATTAATTACATTTATATTAAGTGTTTCAGTTTTAATTTTTTGGATACCTTTGAATCAGAAACTGGGTATTGGAACAATCCTCAATGCACTAATTGTAGCGGTAATGATTGATATTTGTATTAAATTTTTTCCTTCTCCAGATAATTATTTTTTCCAAATTTTATTAGGTTTTGTAGCTGTAATAATTGTTGGATTGGGTGGAGGAATCTATTTGATTGCAAATTTAGGTGCAGGGCCAAGAGATGGGTTGATGGTAGGGTTGCAAAAAAAAACAAATTTACCAATAGCAGCTGTTAGAGCTACACTTGAAATATCAGTTGTTTGTATAGGCTGGTATTTAGGAGGCACGGTTGGTATTGGAACTTTATTATTTGCTTTTGGGATAGGGCCTTCTGTAGCTCTAGGATTATTTTTAGTTAATAGATTATTTAATTAGGCTGCAGCGCCAGATTTTTCGCTTTTTTTTCTATCATGAGGATTAAGAATAGCTTTTCTTAATCTAAGGGATTTAGGAGTAATTTCCAATGCTTCATCAGTATTTAACATGCTTAATTGTTCAGCAATTGACATTTGCCTTACTGGTGTAAGCACAACATTTTCGTCTGTTCCTTGGGTTCTCATATTTGTTAACTGCTTACCTTTCATAACATTTATAATCATGTCGCCAGGTTTTGGAGTTAATCCGACAATCATTCCTTCATAAACAGGATCATTATGAGTTACAAACATTTCACCTCTTGCTTGAAGGTTAAATATCGCAAATGCAACAGCTTTTCCTGTAGACATTGAAATTAAAGCACCATTTTTTCTTCCATCCATTTCACCTTCAAATTTTCCATAACCATGAAAAATTCTATTAATTACGCCAGTTCCTTTAGTTAAAGTTAAGAATCTACTAGTATAACCCATCAGGCCTCTTGTTGGTGCGTGAAATACTAATCTTTTTTTATCTTTTCCAGTATCTTTTAGATCAAGAAGTTTCCCTTTTCTTCGGTTCATTGAATCAATTATCTTTGATGAAAATTCTTCATCTAAATCAACTGTAATTTCTTCAATAGGTTCTAACTTGTCACCATTTTCATCTTTTTGGTATAATACTTTTGGAGGACTTACCGTCATTTCAAAACCTTCACGTCTCATTTGGGTAAGTAAAATTTCAAGCATTAATTCACCTCGACCACTGATAACAAATGAATCTACATTTGCATTTTGTGAAAATGTAATACCAACATTATTTTGTGCTTCTGAAATTAATCTATCTCTAATTTGTGTGCTTGTTAATTTTTTACCTTCAGTTCCAGCTAAAGGTGAACTGTTAACACTTATTGTAATAGACATAGTGGGTGGGTCTATTGGAGTTGCAGGTATTGGATCATTTAATTCAGGATCGCAAATAGTATCAGCAACATTGGCTTTTTCTAGTCCAGCAATTACTACAATATCTCCAGCTTCTCCAACTTCGATTGGAACTTTTTTGGTTCCTTCGTATCTAAAAATTTTAGTTAATTTACCTTCGTCTACTTTTTCACCTTTTAGATTTATTGCTTTAATTTGTTGATTTGCTTTTGCAGTTCCTTGAGATATTCTTCCAACTAGACTTCTTCCCAAAAAGCTATCTGCGTATAATAAAGTAGATAGCATAGCAAAAGGTTTAGTTTTATCTAATTCAGCTGGTTTAACGTGTTCGATAATTAAATCTAATAAGGGGTGAAGATTTTCTCTTGGACCATCAACTTCTTTGCTAGCCCATCCAGATCTTCCACTTGCATACAAAACTGGAAAATCTAATTGTTCTTCGTTTGCATCTAAGCTTACAAACAAATCAAAAGTTTCATCTAATACTTCATTTGCTCTTTGATCTGCTTTATCTAATTTATTTATTACAACAATTGGTTTTAATCCTTGTTTAAGCGCTTTAGCTAATACAAATTTTGTTTGAGGCATTACACCTTCAGCAGAGTCAATTAAAAGTAACGCTCCATCTGCCATACTTAAAACACGCTCAACTTCAGCAGCAAAATCTCTGTGTCCAGGTGTATCTATGATATTTACTCTAGAGTCTTTCCAATTAATTGAAGCAGGTTTAGCTAAAATAGTTATACCTCTTTCTTTTTCTAGTTCACCTGAATCCATTAATCTTTCATCCACTACCTCATTTTCTCTAAATGAACCACTTTGTTTCATTAAATTATCGATCATGGTAGTTTTGCCATGGTCAACGTGTGCGATGATTGTGATGTTTCTGATGTTATTGCTCATAAATTGTGGCTCTTATACATTAATTCTTTGATTTGAAAACTTAAAAAAAGACAGTATTTACTTAATAAATTGAGCTTAATAAAAAATTCATTTCTTGTGATTGTTTTAAAAACATATAGATATCGCTATGAAATTAGACGTATTAAAGGATTAAGAGCACATCTCCTTAAATTTTAAAAAATTTAAACAGCAATGGAAAATTTTAAATTACTCAAAATAGAAGAATCATTAAAAAATTCGCTACAAAAAATGAATTTCACAAAACCAACCCCTATTCAGGGTATGGCAATACCTGTTGCATTAGAGGGTAAAGATATTTTGGGAACAGCACAAACAGGCACGGGTAAAACTTTAGCTTTCAGTATTCCATTAATTAACAAATTAATTTTAGATAAAAATGCCTTTGCCCTAGTTATGTGTCCAACTAGAGAGCTTGCCACGCAAGTAATGGCAGCAATTAAAAGTATTATTAGTGATAAGATTAATATCAAAACAGCTTTGCTTATTGGTGGTGAGGCTATGCAAAAACAACTTAGACAACTAGGAAATAGATCCAGAATAATAGTTGGAACCCCAGGAAGAATTAACGATCATTTAAAAAGAAAAAGCTTAAATTTATCAGCAACAAAATATTTGGTCTTAGATGAAACTGACAGAATGCTTGATATGGGTTTTACTCCACAAATTGAAATGATTTTAAAATTTGTGCCAAAAGACCATCAAACATTATTATTTTCTGCAACATTACCTCAAAACATTTTAAGAATTTCAGAAAGATATCTAAATAAACCTGAAAGAATTTCCACAGGGAATACCTCAGTTCCAATTGCAAAAATTAAACAAGAAACTCTTCAAGTTTTTAAAGAAAATAAATATGATGAGTTAATTGATCAATTTTTGGCAAGAAAAGGTTCTATCTTAGTTTTTGTTAAGACCAAAAGAGGTGCAGATAAAATGGTCAAAAAACTTAAAGAAGAAGGACATTCTGCGGATGCAATTCATGGAGACCTTCGTCAAAGCAAAAGAGATAGAGTTATTAATTCCTTTAGAAAAGGCTTGAAAAGAATCTTGATAGCAACAGATGTTGCTGCCAGAGGTCTTGATATTCCTTTAATTCAACACGTTATAAATTATGATCTACCACAAGTTCCTGAGGATTATATTCATAGAATTGGAAGAACTGCTAGAGCAGGATCGGAAGGGTCAGCGCTAACATTTTTAACACCAGATGATAGATTAATGTGGAATTCAATAAATAAATTAATAGATCCAAACTTTAAATCAGCACCTAGTGGTTTAAGAAGAGATTCAAAAAGCAAAAGAAGAGGCAAAGGGCCAAATAATAAAAAAAGAAAAGCTAGAGATGAAAAAAAATCTTATGGTAAGGGAAGACCAGATAGACGACCAAGAGATGGAGAGAAAAAAAGTTTTGGCTTTAAAGGAAAATCAAGTTTTAGAGATAAACCATCAAGAGATGGAGAGAAAAAAAGTTTTGGCTTTAAAGGAAAATCAAGTTTTAGAGATAAACCATCAAGAGATGGAGAGAAAAAAAGTTTTGGCTTTAAAGGAAAATCAAGTTTTAGAGATAAACCATCAAGAGATGGAGAGAAAAAAAGTTTTGGCTTTAAAGGAAAATCAAGTATTTCCAAAAAAAATGAATCAAAACCAACTGGCTTTACAAATAACCCAAAGTATTTTGGAAGGAAACCTTCGGAAAATACTTCTTCAGATCCAGAGAAAAAAAATTTTAACTTTAAGGGAAAGAAAAAATTTAAGAGCAGAAATAGTAGACCTAAAAACTTTAGCTTTAAAAAACATAGCAAAAAAAGAGCTAAATCCTAAGATTTTTTAGTCTTTTCTTTTTTTTGTTTTCTCTTTTCTTTCAAACTTAATTTTGGTTTTTTGCTAGCACTAGAGTCTTTAAACGATTTTCCACTGTATCTTTTTGACATATTAAATTTATATCAGTTTTTTAAAAAAAAAGGTTATTTAAAGATAATATAAAATTTCATTAAGTAAATAAATTCCATAAATAGAAAAAGATACCCCTGTTAAACGTAATAAAATTAAAGAAATTGTTTTCTTGATTGAAAAATAACCAATAGCAACACCTAATAGATGTAGAGTTGTTGTTCCAAAAATAAAACCTAAAACAAACAAAACGGGGTTTGCTGCTGCAGGAACTTCTAGTCCATGAGCAATTCCATGAAATAAACCAAAAATTCCAACAAAAACCATTATTAATTTAACTGGAATTTTTTTTTCAATACTAATTCCAAATCCTAAAAGAATGACAGAAAAAACAATTCCAACTTCTACAAAATAAAATTCATCTATAATTAATAAAAATCCTAATAAACCACCAATCGTCATTATGGTGACAAAGGTTGTTGGTACTGTCCAAATAGCTTTACCTCCAATTTGAGCAGATAATATTCCAACACAAATCATAGCAAGTAAATGATCTAAGCCTAAAACTGGATGTGAAAGTCCATCATAAAAACCAATTTTACCAGTAATATTATGTGCAAGTACTGGCAGTGGATAAAATGATAAATAAATTAGAGAAATAAAAATTTTTTTAATCATGACATTTTTTTAAAATAAATCTTTATCAATAAATCAGACATAAAAAAAGGGCAGTAAAGACTGCCCTTTTAAAATTTTATTTAGAAAGAGTGGGATTACATTCTCATTCACTAGTTCAATAAGTCTTAATTTACTTATCTTTTCTTAAAATTGTTCATCTATGTTCATCTAAATTAAGGTCAAATTCAAAAGGAACTCAAAAGATGACTTTAAAAAATTAATTTAGATTAGATTATAGTTAGATACCAAAAAAATTGGCAATATATCTACCTGGCATTAAAGTAAATATTCCAGCAATAAATAGTCCGATATAAGTTCCTATCATAAAAAAACTATGAATTTTTATGAATCCAAATTTGATAGCAATTATAGAAAATATTAAAGATAGTAATGTAATTATACTAAGCAAATGTATCCAACTATAATCACCATCATTTAATTCTTTTATCCAAAAGGATGAGATTGATACATAGGTCATAAATATTATCCAAAACCATCCAATAAGTTTATGTCTTTTGGTTCCTTTTTTAGAAATTAAATTTATGCTTCCAATGATTAAAGCAATAAGTGCTAAAATTAGATGGGATACTATCATTTAAAATTATAACATAAAAAAACCCCCAGAAATTTCTTTCTGAGGGTTTCTAATTTGTTTAACTTTTGTATTTAAAGTGTTCTGGTTGGGGAACCGTATTACATTCCCATTCCACCCATTCCACCCATGCCGCCCATTCCACCAGGCATACCACCAGGCATTCCGCCTCCAGCATCTTTTTCTTCTGGTTTATCAGCAATCATGGCTTCAGTAGTTACAAGTAATCCAGCAATTGAAGCAGCATCTTGTAAAGCTGTTCTTACAACTTTAACAGGATCTATGATACCTTTAGAAAACATATCAACGTACTCTTCATTTTGAGCATCATATCCTTGGCTCTTTTTATTTTGTT
>Ga0209223_10004082_pt1 | contig 13566 bp, 12 predicted proteins | sample COG_06_FD_184750 | JGI IMG/M metagenome (GOLD analysis project Ga0209223, IMG submission 184750) | Pelagic Microbial community sample from North Sea - COGITO 998_met_06 (SPAdes) (version 2) | ecosystem: Environmental > Aquatic > Marine > Neritic zone/Coastal water | place: Helgoland, sampling...
AAGAAAGGATTGCCCCAGATGACCCAACAAGGGCGCCTGTTATAATTAATGCAGTATTTTCTAAAGTAAAACCTATACCTGCAGCTGCCCAACCTGAGTATGAATTTAACATTGAAATCACCACAGGCATATCAGCTCCACCAATTGGAATGATTAATAAAAATCCTATTAAAAATGAAACTGCTACTAATATCCAAAAGTAGTTAGATGATTGTGATGAACAAAGTAAATAAGTCAAAACTATAATTGAAACTAACAATAGAGCATTAAGAAGATGTTGACCTTTGAATGTAATTGGTGACCCTGACATTATTCCTTGAAGTTTTAAAAAGGCGATAATTGAACCTGAGAAAGTAATGGCACCTACTGCAGCTCCAATTGACATTTCAATTAAACTTGCAAGTTTAATATCTCCCGGCAATCCTAGATTAAAAGCTTCTGGATTTAAAAAAGCAGAGATTGCAACAAATACAGCTGATAGCCCAACTAAGCTATGAAAACCAGCCACAAGTTCTGGCATAGCTGTCATTGGTATCTTGTAAGCTATGAAAGCTCCTATAAGTCCGCCTATTAATAAAAAAATCAATACATAAATCAAACCCATAGAAAAACTTCCTACAGACAAAAAGGTAACTGTAATGGCTATCACCATGCCCAGAATCCCAAAGAAATTACCTTGCCTTGAAGTTTCTGGTGATGAAAGGCCTCTTAACGCCAAGATAAATAAAACCCCAGAAACTAAATAAAATATTGCTGATAAATTTGCTGACATAATTATTTGTCTTTCTTCTTCTTTTTGTACATTTGAAGCATTCTTTGAGTAACTAAAAATCCACCAAATATATTTACAGCTGCGAGCGATATTGCTAAAAACCCTAAAATATTAGAAATCGTAAAGATATTATCTGGGCTTCCTGCTAAACCTGCAATTATAGCACCAACAATAATTACTGATGATATGGCATTAGTTACTGACATTAATGGTGTGTGCAATGATGGTGTTACACTCCATACGACATAATATCCAATAAAAATTGATAAAATAAATATGCTTAATCTAAATATAAAAGGGTCTATTTCCATAAATCTATTTAATTAAAGTTTTTTCAATTATCTCATCTTCTAAATTAATATTAATTTTTTTATTTTCTTTATCATACAAATTGGACACAAAATTAAATACATTTTTTGAGTATAAGTTCGAAGAAGAAACAGGAAGTTTATTGAGAATGTTTGTTTCACCCATAATCTTTACTCCATTTTTAACTACAATTTTATCAACTTCAGTAAATTCAGCATTTCCACCCTGTACTGCAGCTAAGTCATAAATAACAGATCCTGAACTCATATTATCAATCATAGAGCCTTTAATAATTAATGGAGCTTTTTTGCCTGGAATTAGAGCTGTACATATTACAATATCAATTTTTTTTAAGGTCTCTGCTAATAAGTCTTCTTGTTTTTTTTTAAACTCTTCAGAGGCTTCTTTTGCATAACCCCCTTCAGTTTCAAGATTTTCAGACCCTTCAACTGTTAAAAATTTTCCACCTAAGCTTTCAACTTGTTCTTTTGAAGCCATTCTAACATCTGTTGCAAATACAATGGCGCCCATTCTTTTTGCTGTTGCAATTGCTTGAAGACCTGCCACACCTGCCCCTACTACTAATACTTTTGCTGCTGGAATTGTGCCTGCTGCTGTCATCATCATTGGAATTGCTTTTTCAAAATTTGCGAATGACTCTATTACCGCTTTATAACCAGCAAGGTTTGCTTGCGAAGAAAGAATATCCATTGATTGAGCTCTGGTTATCCTAGGTAACATTTCTAAAGAAAAAAAATTAATATTTTTTTTAGATAAACTTTCTATTTTGTCTTTATTATTATAAGGATTAAATACTCCAATAAGTGTTTGGTTTTCTTTTAAATTTGAAAGATTTTCATCAGATAATAAGCCTAGCTGAATAATGATATCTGCATTATTTAAAATTTCAAATTCATCATTTGAAATTTTAACTCCTAATTCTTTGAAATCGCTATCTTTAAATCCTAAATGTTGGCCATAGTTTTCGATTAAAGAAAGTTCAAAACCTAAGGCTATGTACTTTTTTGCAATCTCAGGAGTTATTGCAATTCTTTTTTCAATGTTTTGATTTTCAAAAGTTGAAACGATTCTCATGAGAAAACACTACAGCAAGAATATTGCCATTAAAACTAAAACAACTATAACAGCGACAGTTCCCCACAATACAAATTTTGTGAAGTTGTTCCATGTGTTTTTATGGTTTTGATTATCCATAAAAACTACTTCTGTCTTGCTTTAAATTTAGGATTTGTCTTATTTATAATGTAAACTCTACCTCTTCTTCTAACTAACTTTGAGTTAAGATCTCTTTTTTTAAGTGACTTTAATGAGCTTTTAATTTTCATAATATTTTTTTTATAGCCTGGCAATGTCCTACTCTTCCGTGTCTTAAGACAAAGTACCATTGGCGCTGAAGGGCTTGACTTCCGAGTTCGGAATGGGATCGGGTATTGCCCCTTCGCAATAATCACCAGGCAACGTTTGATACTAAAATTAGTCAACAATGTAAAGATTAATCTACACTTTTTTTAATTAAAAAAAGCTATGAATTTAACAATTATAAGTAAATTTAATTGGTTTATTTTTTTCTAGGAACTGTGTAAGATTTTAATGCATTTGAAATTAATACATAAAGTGTTCCAATTAACAAACCGAATATAATTATTAAAGCCGAAGGTAAAGGGTTATGTTTACTCTGTAATTTTGTATCTAAAAGTAAAAGATTATAATTAACCCATTTAATATCTTCTTCTTTTAATGAAGCTATTTTTTTTTCAATATTATCAAATTGAGAATATTTACGATTTTTAATAAGGTCAATTTCCATATCAATTACTTTATATCCCCTTAAATAATACGTATTAGAATACATAAACTCATTCTTCATTCTATTTTTATTTGAAGAATCTAATAAAATTGCGCCTTCTCTTTCTTTGGCTTCAAATAAATTAAGTCGTTTTGCAATTGAACTTTGCTCTGATAAAAATTCTAATGATGCTAAATCTCGATTGATAGCTAAATTTTTTTTATTTCTATAATGACTTTCTATCCTTAAAAAAATAGATCTTGCTAAACTCTCTTCTACAAGTTTAATTGTCTGATCTAAAATATCCTCAATTTCTCTTTCATTATTTGGCCAAGTAACTTCTAAAGCATAATAAGAAGAATTTTCACCTATTTTTTTTAAACTAAATAACTTTGCATATTCATACAACTTTTTTTGCTGATCATCTAAAGATAATTGAGAAATACTTTTTTTAATTTGCTCATTTTCTCTTAAAACTTTTATTAATTCTTCATAGTCCAAAAACTCTTCTACAAATTTATCTAATACTTTTAGATAAGTTATTTCACTCAGATAATTTTCTTTGTTATAATTAAAAATCTTTTCTTCATCATAACTTCTTTCATAATTAAAATAACCTAGTGAAAAAAAACTTAAAAACTGCTCTTCTTTAGCCGGTTTTATAAGTAATGAACTCTCAAACAAATTAGGCTGTTTTGGTTTATATTTATCATTTACAGAAATTATTACAAAAAAAATAAGTGTTATTAAGGCGATAGTAATTTTTCCACTCCAGATAACTTTAAATAATTCAACTAAGTTTATCTCATCATTATATTTTATAAGGTGTTTTTTTGTCATTAATAATTATTTTGTATAATCATTATTACTTAATTACAAATTTTTTTTAACCATTTTTGTAGAATAAATAGATTGAAGATAAAAACCTATTGGCAGACTATAAACTATCATTAACCAGTTATTAAAAAAATTACCATTTGGAGCAAGAGGCCAAATAGATATTAATACTCCTGCCAACAGGCAAACTTGATAATCTGTTAGAGGTCTTTTTTGTTTAAAAATAATAGATTTAAATTGCCTTAGAACTATAAATATAAAGTTACTTAAAATAGTAAATAAAAACAAAAATCCTACGACTCCAGTTTCGGCTAATAATTGTAGATAAAAGTTATGAGGATGCATTGCACAGGGTTGAATACCAGTTCTATATTTTTCATTTTTACATAACACTCTAAACATTTTTGGGCCATGCCCTAAAATAGGCTTATCTTTAAACGCGTTATAACCTGTACGAATTAAACTATCATGAAAAGGTGTGAAAATGGTTGCCTTGTTAGGGCTTTCAATAAATCCCATATCTTGGGCTGGGCCCTTGAACATTCTAATACTCAAATCTGGCGAATGAAAACTTAAAATAAAAACACCCATTAATCCTATGAGAAATGTTACTAATCTAAATTTTTGATAATCTTTAATTAGAATAATAATAAATATTGTTGATAAATTTAAAAAAAAGAAAGCAGATCGTTCCCCTGACATAAAAATTAATATATCAACTAAAATAAATAAAGATCCTATAAAATAAATTTCAAATCTCGTTTTTTTTTCCTTAACTAGAAATAAGGCAAATAATAACGGAAACAATCTTGATAAATATGAACCCATTATCCATTCATCTCCAAAAAAAGATGAAACACGGCCAGTCATTTTTAATTTTAATAAATTTTCCCCAGTAAAATATTGAAAATAACCATCAATTATTAAAGCTGAAAAACATATAATTAACGCATAATAAAAATAAATTAAAATACTTTTATCTCTATCAATTAAATACCAAATAAAACAACTAAACACTCCTATTCTAAAATAAAATAAAGAGCTCTCAAAACTTAACATGTTATTTTCAGCCACAAATAAACTGAGCAAAATACAATATATACAAAAAATGAAAAAAATAATTAAAGGTTTTTTATAAAAAAAATAAAATTTTTTATTTTTAAATACATAATATAAAAAAAATAAAGATGAAACACTTACAATTAAATCTGGGAAAAAAGGCCCCAAAATTAAAAAAGGGACAATAGATGCTATTATTAAATTAATTAGAACTATATTTGAGTATTTTAAATTTTTCATAAATGTCTTTAAAATGCAAGCTTTAAAGGATTATTTAGTTTTTATTCTTATAACTTTATTTTCTTGGTTGTTAATTATTGAAGGTGATTTTAAATCATTTTTAAAATTTAATTGTTCTTCATAAATATGATCAACAATTTTTGTGTTCGACTGATATGATGGAACTAACTTAGCAAGCATATCCTTAACATCAGCTACTCTATTTTCTTCTAATAAATTTGATAAATTATCTAAATCTATTTTCAGTTGGTTAAAAGGAATGAAAGGATCTTGCGCTTTTAATATTTTTTCATGATAAGTTTTTTGAGGATTGTCTCCTATTAATAGTTCCTCGTATAGTTTTTCACCGGGTCTAAGTCCTGTTATCTTGACCTCTATATCTCCCTCTAAATTTTTAGGATTTTTAATTATTAACCCTGAAAGTTTTATCATTTTATCAATTAAGTCTCTAATTTTTATACTTTCACCCATATCTAAAATGAATACCTCACAACTCTCAGACATCGCTCCTGCTTGAATGACTAATTGAGAAGCCTCAGTAATAGTCATAAAATAACGGGTAACATCAGGGTGAGTTAAAGTTACAGGGCCTCCTAGCTTAATTTGTTTTTTAAATTTAGGAATAACTGAGCCTGATGACTGTAAAACATTTCCAAATCGAACAATTGCAAATTTGCAGTTTGTATTCTGATTATTATAAAGTGATTGTATACAAATTTCAGATAGTCTTTTACTTGCGCCCATAATATTTGTTGATCTCACAGCTTTATCACTTGAGATTAGAACAAAATTAGTTACCTTATATCTCAATGCAATTTGAGCGAGTAAAAAAGTTCCAAAGACATTATTTTTAATACTTTCACAAATATTTTCCTCAACTAAAGGAACATGTTTGTAAGCCGCAGCATGATAAACCGTATCTACTTTGAACGTTTTAAACACCTCCTCAACTCTGGATGAATTTTGAATATTAACAAGTAAAGGAATAATTTTTAAATTTTGTGCTATATTTTTCAACTCTTCATTAACCTTATAAAGAGCAAACTCGTTTAATTCTAAAAGTATTAATTTTTTAGGTTTCAATTTTGTAATTTGACGAGATATTTCTGAACCAATAGAACCACCAGCACCTGTAACCATTACAACTTTTGATTTTATATTTTGGGATAATAGTTCTAAATTTGGCTGGACTTGCTCTCTACTTAGGAGATCTTCAATAGTAAAGTCTTTAATATCTGATACTGATATTTTGCCGTCTACAATATCTTGAATTCTTGGTAAAGTTTTAACGGTTACTTTATATCTGCTTAAACTATTGATAATTTGATTTCTTTTTATTCGAGTAATTAATGGAAGAGCAAGTAAAATTATATCAATATTTTTTTTCTTAATTAATTTATTTATCTTTAATGGGTCGTAAACAGTTTGACCTAATACTATTTGTTTATGAAATTGAAGATTATCATCTAAAAAACCAACCACCTTCATTTCAAGGTTATTTTCTAAACTAGTTAAGAGCTGTCTTCCAGCATCGCCTGCCCCATAGATTAATACATTTTTTTTATTTTTAGAATTTTTAAAATTAAAATTACTAATAAATAAATATTTAATAATTATTCTTGAGCTTGTTATACCTAAAAATAATAACACAGGTTGAAGGATACCAATTGATCTTGGAATGCCTTGAATTCCGTAAATACCAATAACGGCAAAATATAATAACGAATAAGAAAATATAGCGACAAAAACAGTTAAAATTATTGATGAACCTAGAAAACGAAACATCGTTTTATATAAACCCATCAACCAAAATATAGGAATTGCTAAAATTATTGAAATTAATACTGCTAAAATTGTTACATCGTTAATTTTAATAAATTGTTCTAGTCTTATATAAAATGCTAACCAAGTACATAAAATGCATAAACCTAAATCTAAAATTATAGCTAGGACCCTCTTAGCATAACGAGGTAGATTAATTATATTTTGAGATTCTTCTAATAACATTGACATAATAATTTAAAAAATTAACTAATAATAAAATTCAATATTAAACCACAAATAGCAAAAAACAATAACATTGAATTTTTATAGTGATAATTAATCATATTTACTTAGTAATTTGTAAAACTGTTCTTAAAATATAATAAAAATAATAAAATAAATTCATTTTTTTAATCATTTTTAAATCTGTTTTAGAGAGTAGTGTTGGGGTTTTCATATTTATATCTGATATTTGAGCAATTCCTGTTAAACCCGGTTTTACTTTAAAAACTCCTCTTTTTTTACGCTCACTAATTAATTTTCTCTGATTTAACAAGCAAGGTCTTGGTCCAACTAAACTCATATCACCTAAAAGTATATTATATAATTGAGGAATTTCATCTAATTTAGTTCGTCTTAAAAAATATCCAAAAGAAGTTAATTTTATATTTTTAATTAAATGTGTTCCAGCAGATTTTGTGCTGATTGGCATAGTTCTAAATTTAATTAATATAAAAGTTTTTAGATTATGGCCAACTCGCTTTTGCATAAATAAAGGTGAGCCATTATCCAATAGACCTATAAACCATAACAAAATTAATAAAGGGAGCAAAGAAATTAGCCCTATTAATGAAAATAAAATATCAAAAAAACGTATCATTTATCTTTAACCATTCTTATAATACTTTCTTCAACACTTATAGGTGGTGTCCAATTTAATGCCTCTTTTGCATGGTTATTATCTATTTTTAATGATCCAACCAATCGATTAATTTCTTTTCGTTTACCAAAAATAGAATCTAAAAATATAGGCAGAGGAAAAAAATAAGTTCTGCCTGTAATCAATTTTTTATTCATTTATAGGATCAAAAATATTTTTTAGTTGATTCATTTTCAGCATTTTGACTAATTTTTGTATTTATAAACTCAATTAATTTTTTTGTTATCAAACTTTGTTCAAAATCTTTTAATGCTCTGTTTCTGGCAAATATTCCATATTTCTTAACCAAATGTTTATTATTAATTATATATTGCATTTTTTTTTTGATATCCTCCACATTTCCCACCTTGTGAAAAAAACCAGTTTTATATTCAATCATTGCATCTGAAAGGCCATATATTTTTGAACAAAGCGCAGGAATACCACAAGATGCAGCTTCTATTATTACTGTTCCAAATCCCTCTCTATAACTTGGCAGGCAAATAATATCTGCAAGAGAAAACCAGTTTTCAGGTTTGGTTGTAAAATTAAAATATAAAATTTTTTTATTATTTTTTAACAGATGAACCAATCTTTTATCCTCTATTGGACCTACAAAAATTAAAAGCACATTTCTATTATTTTCTATTTTTTTAAAAGCATGTATAAGTTCAGCTATACCTTTGTCCTTAGTAATTCTTCCCAAATATAAAAAGACAAAAGTATTTTTAGCAATCAAATATTTTTTTCTTAATTCAATTCTCTTTTTTCTATTTGGCCTAAATTTTGAAATATCTACACCACCAACAGACCCTTTGTGAAATACTATTGATTTATTTTTTGAAATAATTTTTTCCTTAATTAAAAAATTTCTTTGAGAAAAGCCATCAATAAATACATGATGAGAAATAAAGAAGATTAATTTATCCACTGATTTGTAGAATTTCTTTACCAAGCCTTTACTTCTTGCCCAAATTTGACCTGTAAACCAATGAATACGAATTGGGGTTCTTACAATTAATGAGGCAAGGGCAACTATAAAACCAATCTTTGGTGTAAAAGAAATTGAAATATTAGGTCTATTTTTTAAGAAAAAAAGTAATGTACTTATAGATGTAATTATATCATGAAATAAACTAAGTCCTCTCTTAAAATTTACGTTTATTAATGAAACATTATTTGGAACTGACTTTTTTAATTTTTCTGCATTATTACAGCATATAAAAAGGTCATATTTCTTACTTAATTGCTGAATATGATTCAGCATAAACGAGTTGAAAAAATTGTAAGCGTTAGCAATTAAAACTATTTTAAGCTTTTTATTCATTATAGATTTTTTTTAAGGAAAGAAAATCTTGGATTGAAATTCAATTCCTTTTTGATTTTTTTATTATTATAAAAAACTCTGGTAGAAATTATTGATATAAAATTAATTAGTTTTCTTGGTAAGGGAAAAAAATAGATTAAAAATTTTATAAAATTAAATGGAACTTGAATTTTTCTTATTTTTTTTTTGAAAAAATTTTGATAATTTCTATAAAATTCATATTGTTTGCAATCATCAGAGACAATATAAATTTTATTTTTAGAAACTTTTAACTTTGATATAACTAATATTACTGCTTGTGTAACATCTTTTACATTTACAAAATTAAACATAATTTTATTAGAACACTTAATCCAAAAACCAAATTTAAGTGAAAATTTAACAAATTTGAACAAATTTGTTTTTTTTGTTCCTCCAAAAACATTAGAAATTCTAAGAATAGTATATGAAAAATTTTTATTTATTCTTTTTTTAACAACATTTTGTATTAATAAATCTCCTTTAAATTTACTTTTAGAATACTGATTGTCAGCTTTTATTTTGCTATTTTCAGATATAATTTTATATCGACCAAAATAGTTTATACTTTCTCCATAAACTGCAACACTACTTAAGTGTAAAAATCTTACTTTTAATTTGTAAATACTAATATATCTAAGTAATTCTCTAATAAAATTAACATTAATATTTTCAAGATCATTTAAACTGTTATCAGTTTTACCAATACAATTAATAATAACATCTGTTTTTTTTAAAAATAATAAATTTGGTTTTTCAAAAGATCTAAAATCCCATCTCAAGTATCTAATCTTTGAATTTCTGTAAGGCTTATTTCTAATACTTCTACCTACACAGATCAGATACGATGAAGTAAAATTAGCTAAATATTTCAAAACACTTTTACCTATCAGTCCAGTGTACCCTAAAATAACAATTCTCATTATTCTTTAAAATAAATTAACAAAATTTACAATCTCAAATCAATTTGATCTTTGGTAAATAAATATTTCAAATCATAAATTACATGATTTTTTTTACATAAATTTAAAATCTCAATTTTGCCCATTTCTATAAATATTTTATGTGCCACAGCTATTATTACTCCATCGTATTTATTCTTATCAAGCGACTGTTGAAGGTTAGTACCATAGATTTTTTTAATCTCCTCACTATCTGTCCATGGGTCATAGAGATCTAAATTATGTGTATATTTTTTTAATCTCTCAAAAACCATCTTAACTCCAGAGTTTCTAACATCTGAACAATTCTCTTTGAATGTTAGGCCCATAATTAAAATTTTAGATTTTTTAATATTGATTTTTTTCTTTTCCATTTTTTTAATCATTTCTGACACCACATGACTTCCCATATTGTCATTAATCTCTCTACCTGCTAGGATAATTTTTGGATGGTGGCCAACACTTTCTGCTTTGTGGGTTAGATAATAAGGGTCTACTCCAATACAGTGTCCACCTACCAAACCTGGTTTGAAAGGTAAAAAATTCCACTTACTTCCAGCTGCGTCTAACACTTCTTTTGTGTCGATATTTAATTTGCTAAAAATCATTGATAATTCATTAATTAAAGCAATATTGATATCACGTTGAGTATTTTCTATTACTTTTGCAGCTTCTGCAACTTTAATGCTAGAAGCTTTGTGAGTGCCAGCACTTATAATTTCATTATACAAACTATCTACTAAATCTAAAATTTCTGGGGTTGAGCCTGATGTGATTTTTTTAATATTTGAGATAGTATGTTTTTTATCACCAGGATTAATTCTCTCAGGACTATATCCACAAAAAAAATCTTGATTAAATTTTAAATTTGAAAATTTCTCTAATATTGGTACACACACCTCTTCGGTGCAACCTGGATAAACAGTAGACTCATAAATTATTAAATCTCCTTTCTTAATAATTTTTCCAATCATTTCTGAGGCCTGTAGCAATGACTGCAAATCTGGTTTTTTTAATTCATCTATTGGTGTTGGAACAGTTATGATAAAGCAGTTAGCATACTTAAGATCATCCTCACTGTTAGTAAAATTCAAATTTTTTGAATTTTCAAGTTCTTCTTTGCTAGACTCCAAATTTTTATCTATTCCAGAGCTCAGTTCTTTGATTCTTTTTTTTTTGAGATCAAAACCAATTACTTTTCTATTTTTTGCAAATTCTAAAGCAAGTGGTAAACCTACATAACCTAAACCGATTATGCCTACTTTAATATCTTTAATTGTATTGATCATATGTTGTAATAACTTTTATACCATTCTATAAAGTTAGTTACTCCATCCACAATAGATGTTGAAGGCTTGTAATTAAATTTTTTCTGTAAATTATTAACATCAGCATAAGTATCAGCTACATCACCTGGTTGTAATGGCAAAAAATTTATTTTAGCCTTTTTACCTAAACTTTTTTCTAAAGCGTCGATATAATCCATGAGTTGGACTGGTTTACTATTTCCAATATTATAAATACGCCATGGGGAATTACTAGTTGCTGGATCTGGCTGATTACCGTTCCAATCAAAGTTAATGGATGCTGGTTGATCAAGAGTTTTTAGGATACCACTAACAATATCATCAATATATGTAAAGTCTCTAGAATGTTTGCCATGATTAAATACATCAATAGGTTTTTCTTCTAAAATTGCTTTAGTAAATTTAAATAAGGCCATATCAGGTCTGCCCCATGGTCCATAAACTGTAAAAAATCTAAGGCCTGTTGTTGGCAATTTATAAAGATGACTATATGCATGCGCCATTAGTTCATTAGATTTTTTAGAGGCCGCATAAACAGACAGTGGATGATTAGCACTATCATGCTCTGTAAATGGCATTTTAGTGTTTGCACCATAGATGCTTGAGGTACTCGCATAGACTAAATGCTCAATATTATTTTGATGACAGTTTTCTAAAATATTAGCAAATCCAACAATATTACTGCTGATATAAGCAAGGGGATTTTCCATGGAGTAACGAACACCTGCTTGTGCTGCTAGATTAACTACTTTTTGAGGCTTGCAACTTTTAAACACATCTTCCAATTTTTTTTGATCGCTAAGGTCTACTCTATGATGCTGGTAATTTGAATATTTTGTTAGTCTTTCAAATCTTGCTTCTTTAATTTTAGGATCATAATAATCATTATGATTATCAATGCCAATTACACTTTCACCTCGCTCTAGAAGCTTCATACATAGAGAAGAACCAATAAATCCAGCTGAACCAGTAACAATAATAGTTTTCATATTTTTTTTATTCTTTTTTAAATAATTAAATTTATTTTATGCAAAGTTTAAATATTTTTGTCATTTCTTTTATAAACTTTACTCCACACTTTATTGTATAGTTTCACCATTCTACTTATATTATAATTTTTTTTAACTCTTAATCTTGCTTTATTACATCTTTTATTCCATTTATTTGTATTTTTTTCATTAAGTGCTTTCTCAATTGCTTTAGCTAATTTAATTGAGTTCTTAGGTGGAACAACCCATCCAGTTTTACCAACAATTAAGGCAGAGTCACCCACATCTGTTACAATACATGGCGTGCCACAGCCCATCGCCTCTGCTACTACATTAGGAAACCCCTCACCATAACTGCTACTTAGAACATGTATATCTAATCCATTCATTACTTCTGAAATATTATCACTTTGACCCAATAATTTAACATGATTAGATAATTTTAATTTTTTTATCTCAAAAATTAAATCAGTATTATTTTGATTAACATTAGATCCAACAAGGACACAAAAAAAATTAATATTTTTTTTTCTAATTAATGAAAGAGCATTGAGTAAATTTAAATGATCTTTTTGTGGGTCATAACGAGCAACATTACCAATCAATGTTATATTTTTTTTTATCTTATTTTTTTTTCGAAAATTTATTTTTTGAAGTTTGTTAATTTTTAAAATTGATAAATCAAATCCATTTGGAATAAATTTAAATATATTTTTATTATATCCAACAATCTCATAAATTTTTTTAGCTTTTCTTGAAACAATTAAAATAAATTTAGGTATTAAGTAAGACAGTTTTGATAATATTTTTATAATTAAAATAGTAGTTAATTTTGCTTTTCCTATTTCAATATTTGAATAACGAACATTCCAAAGAATATTATTGATACCAGCTAATCGAGCAGCAATACTTCCTAAAAAATCAGCATGAACAAGCCAAGTTTGCACTATATCAGGCTTTAAAGAACGAAGTAGTTTTATGAGAAAAAAAAACTTATGAATTGAAAAAAAACTTATATTTAAACAATAAACTTTAATACCTAGTTTGTTCAATAATGAATAATATTTTCCAGGACCTTTAAGCGAAATAACAAGATGTTTATTAGCAATATCATATTTACAAACTTTGAATAATACATGTTCTGCTCCACCATCTCCTAAACCAGTAATTATATGTACAATTTTCATTTATTCCTTTCAGCAAACTTTATAATTTATTTAAGATATTTCCTTAATTTTATTTTTATTTGAAAAAGTTAATTTAGGAAGAAAAGGTGC
>Ga0209223_10004093_pt1 | contig 13552 bp, 11 predicted proteins | sample COG_06_FD_184750 | JGI IMG/M metagenome (GOLD analysis project Ga0209223, IMG submission 184750) | Pelagic Microbial community sample from North Sea - COGITO 998_met_06 (SPAdes) (version 2) | ecosystem: Environmental > Aquatic > Marine > Neritic zone/Coastal water | place: Helgoland, sampling...
TATATCAAATTGGTTTTGCCAACTCAGCATTCCTGTAAAGTCTGTTGTCACAGGAATCCCTTTTACCTTCCTAAGCATTACTGATGGTTTTACTAATAAACCACCTCCTATGGGTAGATCAGCCCCACCTCCTAGATAAGAGTGTACTCTATCTTTTGCTGTGACCGCAAGATTGTCATTTTCTCTTTTAACATTAAAGAGTCTAGGAATAGAAAAAGAAGCCCAGAAAAGCTCTCCCCTTAAATAAGCTCCTGCTCCAACATTGGGATTAAATCTTGAGAGCTGTTGTTGTGCTGGATCTGAGGGGCTATAAGTAGTTAATCCTCTAGGATCTGCATTATAAAAATTACCTCCTGCTTTAAGTCCCAAATAGAGCTGAGTAGATTCCATATCGAGCTTATATGAAAAATCAACATAGGCAAAGGTCTGCTGTTCTATAAAGACTTTATCAGAGACTACCGAGAGCCCTAACCCTACATTGTTTGCTCTTTCTGAAGAATAAGAAAAGGCAAGTGTTGAAGGTGCATCTTGCATAGAGGACCACTGACGTCTTGAGGTAAAGGCAAAGACATTCTTACCTAGAGCTCCAGCATAAGCGGGGTTGATTACATTCATATTATAGCGGTACAAGCTGTAGTAGCTTTCCTGCTGACTAAAACTAATTAGTGGCACTAGAGCTAAACCAATAAAGAATAAAAGTCTTTTCATCATCACCTTGTTAAATAAAGCCATCCTTCAAAATCTATTGTACCATTACCATCAAGATCTATTCGGTAATAATAACTACCCTCTGGAAGTGGTGTACCGTCTTTAGTTCCTGACCAATTGTTTCTATAGTTCTGAGTATTGAATACCTCGTAACCTGTTCGGGTGAAGATCCATACTTGATTATTTGGATAACGATCAATCTCTTTTACCTGCCAGGTATCATTTATTCCATCACTATTAGGTGAGAAGAAACTTACAATATCTACAGAAGCTCTAAGAGCAGGGTTTTGGAATGCTTGTGGCAAACTGTTAGGATCTAGTGGATCAGAACCTGCAATGGTCTCATCAAGGTTTGGATACCCATCTCCATCTTGATCGTTGTAGGGATCATCATCTACTGTATCAAACTCATCTACCACCCCATCTTCGTCCTGGTCTAATAGGGAAGATTCTAGATAATTAGGGATTCCATCATTGTCCGTATCATCATCTCTTGGATCACCATTGCCATTTAAATCCTCATCAGTGGTGAGTAGTCCATCTCCATCATCATCGCTGTCTAGAGAATCAATAATACCATCACCATCTGTATCTAATGGATTACCAGAAGCATCTAATTCAAATAATGTAGGTACCCCGTCATTATCATCATCAGTATCATGATAGTCTGGTGTGCCGTCACCATCGGTATCTTTTAAGCCCTCGTTTATTGTTAATAGCCCATCATTATCATCATCAGTATCTAAATAATCTGGTGTTCCATCCCCATCAAAGTCTAATGCATCTGAAGGATTTCCATCCAGATCTTGATCAGCACGTTCATTAAAAGAATCAATACCGTCTCCGTCATCGTCACTATCTAGGTAATCAGGGGTGCCGTCACCATCGGAATCAATCGCATCTGCAGGGTCAAAGTCCCCATCTGGATCTGTACCTTCAAAAAGACTAAAGATTCCATCATCATCATCATCGGGGTCTAAAAAGTCAACAAAACCATCTCCATCTGTGTCTTTTGCACCAAAATCCCCAATAATATCTTCAACTATTCCCTCTACTAAAGAACCTTCAAACTCGCTGTAGATATGATCTCCATCATCGTCTGGATCACGTGAGTTAATAATACCGTCTCCATCCGTATCTGAATTAATCAAGCTAGGATCAACTTCACTAACAGGAGTGATTTCAGTATCAAGATCAAAGACTTTTTCATCATTTGGGTTTACCTCAATAAACTCTTCTGCTTCGGGTATTGGCACATTGGGATCTCCTGCAGTGGTGTTAACATAAGCGATCTCTACTTCATATATCCCATCCCTATTTGCATCATCTGGATTTGCTGGATCTGGTACATTGATAAATGAAAGATAACCTTCGCCTGTATCATTTTTGCTATTAAAGTATGGGTGTGAGAACTTTTTCTGATTATCACCTGCAGGTTCACCACCCACTATTTTAAATCTATCAGCATCTGCTCCACCTACTATTTTTTTACGCACCTTCCATTTACCTACACCTCTTAATCTTTTTGGATCTGTAGATTTAGACTTTGACTTTGATACAGAGTTATTGATAGAAATTTTATAGTCTTGATAGTAGGTTACAAATACATTTTCTGCCACATCGGAGACTCCATCATTATCATCATCTGTATCAGCATTATTTCCAATTCCATCTAAATCAGTGTCTTCATGCTCGGTTCCATCCAACGGGAAAACATCTTCTTCATCATCATAGCCATCCCCATCATCATCAGGATCTATTAAGTTGGGAACTCCATCATTATCCGTGTCTTTACTGTATCTATTGTCTAAGGGAAAATCATCCTGGTCATCTGGGATACCATCATTGTCATCATCATCATCATCTGTGTCAACAATACCATCACCATCATTATCAATGGCACGTGTAGGATCTAGTGGATACAAATCAATATCATCATTATAGCCATCTCCATCACTATCTTCAAGTGCGTCAGGGATACCGTTTACATTAAAATCATAGGGAGTATCATTAGGGTCTAAAGGGTCTGTACCTAGCTCAATTTCATACTCGTCGCTTATACCATCTCCATCATCATCTAGGTCTGTATTGTTACCAATACCATCGTTATCTGTATCTAACCATTCTGAGGGATCATTAACAAAGGCATCTTGATAATCAAAAAATCCATCCCCATCAGTATCTATTTCGTTGTCAATATTGGTGAGTGCGACATCATTAACAACTAATCCATTGTAAGTGGTATCATTGGAGGATGTATTAGCAGTTATGAGCTGATAGGTTACATCTCCATCCACTAAACCATCATCTACTCCATTAATGGTAACGGTTTGTGCAGTATTCCAATTCTCAGGGGTAAAGGTGAGTTGGGTTGCACTTAAACTTCCCTCTGTAGTATCTGAGAGACTGAGATCAATTGTAACGTTTGCCGTAGGCTGGGTAATTAAAACAAAACCAATACTAGCGGTCTCACCCGATTCTGAGGTTTGTATGTCTGTTTGCGTTACTTCAACCCCAAAAGTATCATTGAGATCATTGATTTGTATATTGATAGTTTGGGTAACAGTTAAGCCTACTGGGTCTATAGCTTTAACTATGATTTCATAGGTGTTGTCTGCTCCATTATCTATAGGAGCTTCATAATCTGGGGCTGTGTTAAATGAAATTATACCAGTTGCTTGATTTATTGAAACTAGGGCTTGGTCTGCACCACCTGTAATGGAATAGATCACATTTTCGCTTGCAGTTACTGTAGGTCCAGTGGTTGTGTTTTCATCAGAACTTAAATTTGCATTACTAGTAATCGTAGGTGCTGTTCTATCTATCACCATTCTATCAGGAAAAGATTCTTCATCAAATATGCCTGTAGGGTTTCCAACAGGTACAACTGTTGATGTTACTTGGTCCGTAGCACTGATTTCAAATAAAATATCTCCCTCAGGAAAAGTATTTGAAACAGTGAAAGAAAATTGATGTCCGTATTGACCCCCTACAAGATTTGTGTTTAAAACAGTGGTTAATGTTGGAGTAAATCCAGTAAAAGTCACTGTAAAACTACTTGCTAATAATTCTTTATCCGATTCAAAACTAAAAGTAGCTTCATCGCCGTCATTAACAGCAGAAGTTGCAATGGGTGCCAAATTATTATTATCTGAGAGGGCATAGTTTGATAAAGTAGGATTTTTAGCATCTAAAACAATATCCTTACTATCGGCAAGATTTGATGTAACATAAGCAAGTGTTAAGCTAGCTGTGTTGGAAGAAGAATCAACTATTGTTCCTCCATTAAGTTCTAAATCGTTTATATTCAAATCAGTTGAGCTAACCTCTTCATTGACTGTACTATTGAAAGTCAATGTTGTTGTACCCGATCCATCGAAATAATAAACATAAGAAGCAGGGGAAGTATTTAATAAAAGTCTAGGCGAACCAGTTACAGTTACAGCTTCGGTAAAAGTAACCGTTATAGTTACCGTATCTGACAATGCATTATTTCCATCGTAATCCGTATAAGTTCCATCAGTCATTGGGCTTCTAATGTTAACTATGGTAGGTATTATTGTATCCGCATTAAGAGAAATCGTAGTTGAAGCAGCATTTCCAGCAACATCTATCATTTCAACGGTAAAAGTGACTACACCACTATAACTTGAAGGTGGGGAATAGGAATAGGTCCAACTAACACCAGACGAAGTCATTCCAAAATCATTACTTCCCCCAGAAGTAATTATGGTTAAGGTTGGGGTACCCGAAATGGTTTCATCTACACCTGCTGTTAATAATACCGTCTCACCATCATTCAAAACATCATCAGCATCATTTTCCAAAAGAGTAATGGTGGGCGATGTATTATCAACAGTAAAAGTAATCGAATCAGTGCCAGCATAATAGTTGCCAAATAAGTCAGTTCCAGAAACAGTGGCTGAATAATTTCCGTTTTTATTGTCTGGAACATTCCAAGTATAAGTCCAAATTGAAGATGAGGTTGATGTCATTGGATCACCAATAATATCATTATCTATTCCCCCTATGGAAATTTCTGGAGCGGATGTCATATCTTCACTAAATGTTACAGTAATTAAAACAGTCTCATCACCATTAACAATTAAATCATCATGATCGTGGGTGAAGGAAGAAAGTGTTGGAGATATGGTATCAAAAGTTAAAGCCAAAGTTGCTGTTGTAGTGTTAGATCTTGATTGATCATCTTCAAAAGATCCAGCAGGTATGGTTAAGGTTACTGTACCCGATTCATTGCTTGGTGGAATGTAATAAGCCGTATAGGTTTTACTATCAGTTGCAGTAAAATTTTGTATACTTCCTGTATTTGATGAAGTAGATTCAATTTGAATATCTTCACTTAAAAAAGTGGTTGAACTTCTAGTTAAACTAATACTTAGCTGAGCAGAATCATTATTGCTTATTTCATTGTCACTAATAGAAAATGAGCTAACCTCTGAATTTTGAACAAAAATATATAATGGCTTTCTTAAATATGGATAACCATTGTTAATTGATGAATTTATACCCCAAATATTAATAAAATCAAAATTTGAAAAAGTTGATTCTAATTTCATGTTGGCTGTTGTCTGACCTGAAACACTTGATTCATTCAATGAGCCACCAGGATAAACATAACCAAGTGCTTTACTTACATTAGTTGTTTCTGTATTCCAATAAAGCCCGCCTCCTGAAGTCATTTCTCTAGCTTGTTTTCCACCAAATCCACCTTTAAGGCTAGTAGTGGCTGACACTTTTCCAGTTGAGTAAATATTTGTGTATGTTCCATTATATCCCAAACCAAATAATGAACCAATATTATCTGTGAAGGCACTAAATTGATTAACGTTACCAGTTGAAAAACAATTTTTAATAGTTATACCTTCTGCTGTAAGTCCAAATAAACCTCCAACATCGTCTAATCCAGTTACATTAGAAGTCGAATAACATTCTTCAACTGTTGAAGTTCGACCATATTCTGCTACCCGACCAACTAAACCTCCAACTTCATCATGATTTGAATATACAGTACCAGAAGAATAACTATACTTTAAATCTCCACCACCTAAAAATCCAACTAAACCACCAACATATCCAGTACCACCTCCACTCTCAATTACCGATACAGTAACGTCTGCAGAACAATATTCAAAATTAGTTTTATTTGCAAAACCAACTAATCCTCCGTAGTTTGAGGTTACTACAGTTACACTTAATGTACTGGATTCTATAACAATGTTAGAAATATCAATCCTAGAATTACTTGCACTATGTTCTGTCCTTCCTGCTAAAATTCCAGCATAATGACTACCTGTAATATTATCCGAGATTGTTGCATTTTTAATTTTGAGATTTTTAATTACTCCATCTTTAACACTTCCAAATAATCCAAAATGATCATTGTTGTATGGAATATTGAAATTTTCAAGAGTGTAATAACCCCCATCATAAACTCCCTCAAATTTAAAAATACCAGTACCTATAGAACTCAAATTATCACCACTGAAATTAATATTTGAATTTTGCTTAAAATAAATCTCTCTATTGGGAAGGCTTTGGTTTATGTATGTTGAAATCCATTTAAAGTCATCAGCACTATTAATTAGATAGGGATCAGCTTGTGTGCCCGATCCAGATGGTACTTGCCCAAAAGTAAAATTGGACAGGATTACAAGAAATAAAAAAAACTTTTTCAATTTTTACAAAAATCAATATTAATAATTACACTTTAAAACTCTTCTTAAAAACTATTAATCATTAATTTTTCTTCTTTTATTTGTAATATTCTTGATATTTATCATCTTTATTAATAATCAAAAATGCCTTATTGTTTGAATTATGAAAAATTTTAGAGTTAGTATTGGTGTGATTAATTCAATTCTTCCAATCGGCATCGATACTATTAATTATTTAGAAAAAAATTTTCAAACAAAAACCTTTAAAAAGGGAGATATAATTATCAATGAAGGAGAAACAATAGATGAATTATATCTAATTAGAAAGGGGTTAATCAGAGGAGTAAGAAATTTTAATGAAACCCTAATAACATTTTGGATAAGTGTAGATTATGAATTTTTCACTTCTTCTTCTTATTTCTTCAATACTCAATCTGATGAAATCATAGAATGTATAGAAGATTGTGTTTTGGATTATTTAACGTTTGATCAAGTCAGGTACGCGATCAATCACTTTGATGATTTCAAAGATTTTTATATAAAAAATTTAGAGATATATTATAAATATTCTCAACTAAGATCTGTTCTATCACGAATTCCTTTGTCAAAAAATAGGATATCGTACTTTCTTAACAATTATAATCCTAAAATAGTTGAAAGAACACCAGACAAAATAATATCTTCATTTTTAAATGTAAAGCCTGAAACCTACAGTAGAATTAAAAAACAGATAATTAAAGAGTCAATTCGCTCACACTAACCCCAACTTCACTAATATATTTTTACTTTAAATAAAATTCCTCCAATTATTCAAAGTTGTAGAATGTATCTAACAAATACTTAAGACTAACTATCATTTTCCATTTGAGAAAAAATTAACTCCGATATAAAAACCACTCCGATTAGGGTTTAAGGGAAAAGTATTCTCTCAGTTACATGAAACCTCATCATTTAGTTAACTTCTGTTAAATCTAACAGAAGTTAGATATCGAAGGAGAACACCCTGCTCCTTTTCCTGAAGAAATAATCACTCTACCAATTCTTCAAACTTCTAAAGAGTTTGAATTGGTATTAGACCCATTTATGGGTAGTGGAACTACCGGAAAAGTTTGTGATAAATTAGGGAGGAATTTTGTTGGGTATGATTTGAAGGGGTATTGAGTGAATAAATTTATTTACCTGTTTCAGAAATAATTTTCATTTTACAAAGAGTGTTTTTTACAAACTCCTTAAAGAACTGATGTTGAAAAAATAAAGACCCTACAACTATAAGTAAAAGTTGATAAACAGGAAATAAAACAATTAATCTTAATATGAAGTAAAGTAAGTTTTCCCATAACACATCACTTGAATTAAATGAAGACAATCCAATAAAATCTAAAATAGGTGTTGTAAACTTTAAACTCAACCCTCCTGTTATACTAAAAACTGAAAGTATGATTAGTAATTGAAGGTTAGATTTAATCTTGAACTTTTTTTTAATTCTTTCAAATATCGAGTACATAGTATTTAGAAAACTCTTACGATATTAAAACCAAATGAGATTTCACCCTTAGACCAGTCACCCGTAGTTTCTGTTAAAAAACTACTATCATTACTCGCTCTCGAATTGGTAAATAACAATTGAAAAACATGACCTCCCGTTTCAATATCGATTCCTATGGTCAAAGGGTTTTTATACAGAGAATTTGATATCGATCCAATATTGGTAGAGATACCATTGTTTGTGATATCAAAGCTAAATGCATTATATACATAATCAAGGTTCAAGCTCATTCGTTTTGAAACTTTATACCGCCCACCTAATCCAACGTTCAGAAAATTATGCATAGGAGATTTTTGGTAATTTAAATCAACCAAATTTTGCCTAACAAGAATTGGGGCTATTTGAAGAGATAGTTTTGGAGAAAACCGTCTTGAAACTAATAATTGAGATGTATACGATAAACGGTCTCCAAACCTTAAACCAGGATAGTTTCGTTTATTTAATAGTGTGTTGATATCCAAACTTCCATAAAAGACTATATTGACAAGTTTGTTTTCAGATTGTTTTAATATTCGATATTTCGTTGTTCCAGAGTATGTTTTTTCATAACTATCTCTACTGACACCAATTTGTAAATTTTTCCATAGTCCATAAATCAATTGTATTTTTGTGTTGGCTTGATCTAATCCGTAGAACTCACCGATACCTGACTTTAAATACCCAAACCGATGTGCCACAACCATATATAAGTCTCCTTTATCAATCACTTTTGTAGATTGTAAATTTCCAATTTGAAGGGCTTTAAAAGCAGGTAATTGGAATGAATCTTGATTTTGATCTAAACTATCCAACTCCTTTAGTAAATCATATTCTTGTCCTAAACAAAAACATGGTAATACCATTAATATTAAAAGTGAGTTTTTTAAGGTAGAATACATTGATTTAATTTTATTTCCATTAATATTTCATCAAAGCCAACTAATTTTCCTTTGATATTAATTTGTTGATTTTCAACAATTGATTTTAGGTCGTTCCCATTTTCAAATTGACAAAATATGGTACCATTAATTACTACTCCACCCTCAGTCAACTCAGCCACCTCTCCAGTGATTTGAACCACTTTACCTGTCCAATAAGAAAGATTATCGGTTACTAAGAAGTTAAATTCAGTTGCATCACCTACATATTCAGGAGTTATTTCAACTATGTCTTTTGGTGACATCGATATGTATTGATAAACATAACCTACTCCAACAGTAAATACCAACATTACAGAAACGATGAAAACAACTTTATTTTTTTTCAAAAAGTTCATAGTCAATCTTGATCTGTATTTGATTAGCAATTTTGTCTCTGACGATTGAGGGAATTTTAATTTTAAAATCCTGAGGACTTACAAAAAACATCCCTGAGACATATATTCGGTTGTTTTCTTCTTTAACATTTACAGTTGTTTCGATACTTTTTTCTATGCCCCGAACAGAAATCGTTCCGCTCAATTCAAAACGTTCATCGGAGTTTAAATTCTCCAAAGAAAAATTTTTAAGATTCCCCTTAAAAGTAGCTTTAGGGTATTGGTGTGTATCCATGTAGTTTTCATTAAAATGCTCTTGCATCAAGGCGTTTTTAAACTGAAAACCAGCAATGAAGACTTGTGATACGATGGATCCATTGGGAGTATCTAATATTACTGTGGTGGAATTATTCATCGCTTCAACGGGCTCGAAGGCTTTTTCAGAAGCCTCAAATTGTGTTATCCCAGAGCGTGTAAAGTATTTTTGAGCACTCAGTTGAAATGACAACAACAGAAAAAAAGGAAGGAAAATTTGATTTTTCATCATTTCTAATTTTCTATGAATCCATTATTCACCCATTCATCAAAGAGAACTCTTGTTGAAACTGACATCAAACCGGAAGTAGGCATAGGGTTAGCGGCATCGTTAATTCTTTGAATAAGAGTTCCGATTTCTGATGCATTGCGAACTTGATTATAGTTTTCAAGCCTCAGGTTTCCATTGGGATTATTTCCAGAATGACAAGCAATACAATTCTGAGAGATAACTGATTTAATTTGATTTTCGTATGTAACAACCGAGTCTATTGGAATTGTACTATCAAGGTATTCCCCAAGAATTATTGATTGAGTACATCCTGATAATAAAATCATCACAACAACACTAATACTAAAATTTGTTCTATTCATTTTTGAATGTTTTATTCTCCACTCCCTGTAAATGAACCAAGTCCTAAAGTTTGACACCAATCCCTTATTGCTTGCCTATCTACCTGTGATATTTCACTGTGATCAAACTGAGTAATATTTTCAAAAGGGGGAGGCATAACCAGTTCATCGAGCGGATAGTTTTGAAACTGTTCTGTGCATTGAGGTCGATGACAAGTGGTACATGAGTTTTGAATATTAACATTGAAAGGTTGACGAAATTCCTCACCAATTACGGAGTAGGGAGTATTACCTGTTAATGGCACAAGCAATTCATCGGGAATTTGTGGGTGTTGGAGTTGGTCAACAGCTGGAGTATGAAGAAAGGGGCTGGACATATGACAATTAACACATTGATCTGCTGCCACAGCTGAGGGGGTCATCCACTTTTCATTATATCCCGATTCTCCAGGTGTTGGAAGGTTGTTATTTTCAACTCCATCTAAAATCGAAAAGAAACAAGTTTCACCTGTAGATAATTTATGGCCTATAACACCTAAACCTCCATCTCTACAAAAAGTGATGAATACAACATCTAAATTTTCACTTCCATCGGAATTAATTCCTTGGTATCTGCCCACTTTATTTCCTGTTTGACATGCCATACCGAAAGCCCATGGATGATCACAATCCAAATAATTTGAACTATCAGAGTTAAGTTGAATCCCATTTTTAGTTGTTGGAACCTCAATTGCATCATCACAACTAAACTTGGGGAGTGGGCCTAATGTTTCTTCACATTCATATGCATGGTCTAAGGCACTTCTATTATTGTCAATTGGAACGTAGGTGATATCAACCGTCTCGCATTTAATTAAAGTCAATATACTAACTGGGATAATCAATAAATAAAATAGAGAGAATCTGTGTTTGTTATTCAAGGTTATGCTGTTTTAAAACAAACATAACTAAAACATGAACAGTAATTATATACTGTGAGTTCGTTTGAGGTTAGACGAACTTTTTAAACCCACTAAATATGATTTTGGGGTTTTATTTTCGATCTCTTGAAAAGCCTTGTAAAATGTTGATTTTGAAGAAAACCCTACCTTTTGAGCAAGTCCAAATAAACTAAACTTTTGATATTCAGGTTGAGTTAACAGATGCTTAAACTCCTCTATTCTAAGCCTGTTGATATATGCATAGAATGAGTCACCTGTATTTGACTTTATCAATATGGAGAGGTTACGTTCCTTTATATTTAAAGATAATGACAGATCTCTAAGTGTAAGGGTTTGTTGTGTAAAAAGCTTCTCTTTGACAATAGTCTTTTCCAATTGATTAAAACGAGATTCTGTTTCAAGTTCCAATTGATTTAAATTTTCATTCAACTCACCCTTTGTTTTTTGGTATGGCAGTTCGTATTCGAATATGTGAGATTGAGTAAATGCGTTTACACCAATTAAATAAACCAATGAGAAAGGAAATAAAGAATAAAGTATTGAAAAAATAAATTCTAATTCATCCGCTCTTTTTGTTGGGATAATTGCTTCTACAAACTCAAAAAAGTGGAAGGAAAAAATAATTATAATGAGATTTTTTAACCATGCTAATGTTTTTTTCTCGGTACTTGAATAAAATTCTTTTAGCTTAAGTTCATGTTCACTCAATATTTTAAAGAAATAAACAATTAATAAAAATGTTAGTAGATAGAATATTTCATATAACATATGAAAAAACATTATCCTATTAAGAACAAGAGAGTTCGTGGTGATGTTCATTAAAACACCAGGAAGAAACAACAAATAATGCCAGTTTTTTACAGTACGACTGATAGTTTTATTTAGATAAAAGAAAAGTAAAACAAGAAAGAATAAAGAAACCTCTAATCGAAACACCTCTTTTTCATAGAAGTCATATAGTATCCCTTGTAATGAAAAATAACCAAGGGAAATTAAAAATAGACCTAAAAACGGGTTGCCTTTTCTATTGTTGAAACGATTAGATATAAAGAGGATTCCAAACATTGTTGAAGATCCAAATGTCATAAGTTCAATTATTGTAGATATCTCAATCATAGCACAAAAGTAAGAGTAATATTAACAATTCCTCATTCTTGAAAATATTCTGAGAGAAAACCATTCTCAGGTCTTTAGAAAAAGAAAAAACCGCTACACTATAACAGTATAACGGTTTTATCATTATAAGTTGCTCCCCCTGATGGACTCGAACCAAATAATTTTCCTTAGGGAGAAAAACCAACCCCGATATAAAAACCACTCCGATATGGGTTTAGGGGAAAAGTATTTTCTCGGTTACAAGAAACCTCATCCTGTAAATACTGATAGATTGTTCAATTCAAAAGTTTTTAAGAGAGTCTATCAAATCTTCTCATTACTTCATTCTGATACACTTTGATTATTTAACCTCTTAACTAAATTATTTGATTTCAAACTATTTTCCCACTCTAATAAATCCTTTTCTGTGATGTATTTTGAATGGGTGGATACTTCTACCATTTTTAATCCTCTATTTCTTCTCCAATCTTCTATGGTTACTCTATCTACTCCGTAGAGTTCCATTAAATCCTTTTTACTCAATCTTCTTTCCATATACTTTAATCTCTTCTTTCTCTAATAGTTCTTTAAACTTCTTGCTATAGATTTCTCTATCTCCTGAGATACGGTATTTTTCAAGTTTATGAGAAAAGTTTTTAATCAAGACAGACTTTTTCTTTAATAGTTCTAACATATGTCTTGCTTGTTCATCTGTTATATTTCTTATCATATTATCTCCTTTCAGAGTATTTTAAAAAACAGTAATAACCTCGTACTCTATACTTAATCAGTTCGAGGTTGGTACTCTTTATTTTAAATTTTCAGTTGATTTAAGTTAAGTAGTTATTAGATACAGTAATCCCCTTTGAGGGTTTTTACTCCTTCAGAATAGTGAGTTTTAAATTTCCTCTGACCAGTTAGTTTTCATCCCCCATATCAGATTTATAGTAAAACCATTTTTGTAACTATCGGTGAAACCTTTTCTGTTATGTTTAGATGTTATTTCAATCCCACAGAATACTAACCAACTTCTAACCCTAATCCTTTCCCCATCTTCGTTTCCTCATCTATGGTTGTTGGATAAAGGGTGGTCTACTCTGAACCCCTATGATGGAGAGTAGGTTACATCTATAAATATTAGAAACTTTAGAAAACGTAAAGAAAATGAGTAAAAAAGAAGAAATAACTTCTGCCAAATCTAACAGAGGTTGTTAGTACCCTATATTTAGTACCCATAAGATTTTGATAGTACCCTATAGGTACTTAATTTAGTACCCAAGGGCACTATTATTTTATATAACTAATTGCATATCAGTATATAAAAATATGGTATTGGTACTGGAGGTACCACATTTAAATCCTTTAAATCATTGATTTAGAGGATTTTTTGTTTTTGAACAAAACTGAAAATGAAGTGTATAAATTCTTTTTCTGTTCGCCCTAGAAAATAAAAAATCGTTTATCT
>Ga0209223_10004097_pt1 | contig 13539 bp, 7 predicted proteins | sample COG_06_FD_184750 | JGI IMG/M metagenome (GOLD analysis project Ga0209223, IMG submission 184750) | Pelagic Microbial community sample from North Sea - COGITO 998_met_06 (SPAdes) (version 2) | ecosystem: Environmental > Aquatic > Marine > Neritic zone/Coastal water | place: Helgoland, sampling...
ACAAAGCCCTCCTTATTGACTTTTGGAGAAGTAACCACGTTGTTCCATGAGTTTGGACATGCATTGCACGGAATGATGGCAAATGGCCATTATGAAAGTTTAAGCGGAACTTCTGTTTATTGGGATTTTGTAGAACTTCCTTCTCAGTTAATGGAAAACTGGTGTTATGAAAAAGAGTGTTTAGACCTCTTTGCCCGACATTATGAAACGGATGAAATTATCCCAATTGATTTGGTTCAAAAAATTAAAGATAGTGCCAACTTCTTGAGCGGTTATCAAACGGTTCGTCAAGTTGGATTAGGTAGACTAGATATGTCATGGCACAATTTAACATCTATTCCAACCAATAGTGTTTACGAATTTGAAGAAAATGCGATCAAGGGAACTGAGCTATTTCCTCCATCAAAAGAAACTACTACATCTTGCGCCTTTTCACATATTTTCCAAGGTGGATACTCTGCTGGATACTACAGTTATAAATGGGCAGAAGTATTAGAGGCAGACACATTTGAATTGTTTAAAAAAACTGGTATATACAACAAAGAGACTGCTACCAGCTTTTTAGAAAACATACTTTCTAGAGGAGGAAGTGAGCACCCTATGGAATTGTACAAGAAATTTAGAGGAAAGGAACCTTCGACAAAGGCTTTATTGATTAAAACAGGGTTAATTGAAGTTTAAAACTGCGTGAACTTTAGAGTTGCTAGACATACAAATAAATTAGAACCAATAATTACGTTTTACAAAGACTTATTAGGATTGGAGGTCATTGGAGAATTCACCAACCATGATAAATATGACGGCGTATTTATAGGCAAATTAGGATTGAATTGGCATCTCGAATTTACCACATCAGAGGAAAGCTCGAAACACCAGACTGACAAAGACGATTTATTAGTCTTTTATCTCGAATCGGAAGAAGAATACATTTCTGTAAAACAGAAATTCGATGACAATGGATTAAGCTCTGTTCAATCAAAAAACCCCTATTGGAACAACAATGGCTCAGCGTATCTCGACCCTGATGGATTTAGAATAGTTATTACAATTATGAAAAAATAAGACCTTAGCAAAAACTATAAATGAAAAGTAAAACTAGATGCTCTTGGTGTGGAGACGACCCTCTTTATGTCGAATATCATGATACAGAATGGGGCGTTCCTTTTCGGGATGAGCAAAAAATGTTTGAATTTTTAGTATTAGAAACTTTTCAAGCTGGATTAAGTTGGATTACAATTCTTCGAAAGAGAGAAAACTTTAGAAAAGTATTGGATAATTTTGATTACAAAAAGATAGCGCTTTATAACGAGATTAAAATTGCAGAACTTCTTCAAGATCATGGAATCATAAGAAACAAACTAAAAGTTAAAGCTACTATTTCGAATGCTGTTGCATTTATGAAAATTCAAAAAGAATACGGTTCGTTTAGTAAATATATCTGGGGATTTGTAAATGACAAACCAATACAAAATAACATCAAATCAATGTCCGAAGTTAAAGCTACTAGCGCAACTTCAGATAAACTCAGTAAAGATTTAAAGAAAAGGGGATTTAAATTTGTAGGTCCTACTGTTGTTTATGCACACATGCAAGCAACAGGAATGGTGAATGATCATACAGTCGATTGTTTTCGACACAAAGAAGTGCAGATAAATTAATGGGTCTCCGTATCCCAAATATACTCGGATATTACACTTCCATTTTTAAAGTAGCTTGTACCCCATTTGGCGGAAACTTTTTTGTATTCATCACCCTTTACGCCTTTAATTATTATACGCAATATTGTAACTTCAATCACATCTCCTCTACCGTTTCTTCTTTCGAACATTTTCTCAGTAATCCCTTCTGGATATTGAGTCGCCAGCTTCTGTCTATTTTCGTCTACAAACATAGTAACACTTTGATTTTTAACACGATCCATCTCCTCAGCATTTTCTAACCCTACATCCTTATTCCTTTTGTAATAATCACTACTTTCATCCTGTAAATCGTCTTCATATGCACCTAAAGCTTCAGCGTTTCTTTCTCTAGAATCATCTGCGTCTACTGAAAAATCTGCAATTTTTGTTTCCATTTCCTCGTTTGCCAGCTCATTATCGTAAGCCCTATTTGCCCCAAAATCGGCTCTATCTGCTTGTACCTTAAATTCATCTTGCTCATAGTTATCCATCGCTTTCACATTGTGCTGGCGGTTCTCATCAGACTCACTTGAAAAATCATTGATACTAGTTTCCATACTCTCATTTGCTAACTCATTGTCGTAAGTTCGATCCGTTCCAAAGCCAATTCTATCTCCATGTTCCGTATAATCACCCTGCATGTAATCCTCCATCGATTTAACATTAGCTTGTCGGTTATTGTCAGATTCACTTGAAAAATCATTGACACGTGTTTCCATAGTCTCATTCGCTAATTCATTATTGTAGGTTCGATCTGTTCCAAAACCGATTCGATCGCCATGTTCCGTATAATCATCCTGTTGGTAATCCTCCATCGATTCAACATTTTCTTGGCGGTGATTATCAGATTCACTTGAAAAATCATTTATGCGTGTTTCCATAGTCTCATTCGCTAATTCATTATCATAAGTTCGATCCGTTCCAAAACCGATGCGATCTCCATGTTCCGTGTAATCATCCTGTTGATATTCCTCCATCGATTCAACATTTTCTTGACGGCTATTATCAGATTTACTTGAAAAATCATTGATCTGTGTCTCCATAGTCTCATTCGCTAATTCATTATCATAAGTTCGATCCGTTCCAAAACCGATGCGATCTCCATGTTCCGTGTAATCATCTTGCTGGTAATCTTCCATCGATTTTACATTTACTTGCCGGTTATTATCAGATTCACTTGAAAAATCATTAATCTGTGTCTCCATAGTTTCATTCGCTAATTCATTATCATAAGTTCGATCCGTTCCAAAACCGATGCGATCGCTATGTTCCGTGTAATCATTCTGCTGGTAGTCCTCCATTGACTTAACATTTTCTTGGCGGTGATTATCAGATTCAACTACCTCATCATTAATCTCGGTAATTAATTCCTCTTGCTCCTCAAACGTGTTGTAATTTTTATCAAGCGTAATTTCTTCACGAATAGATTTAATTGCAAATTCTTTTTCTTGAAAATGTTCTATCGATTTAACATTATCTTGACGATGGATATCTGAATCCACGCTAAAATCATTAATTCGTGTCTCCATTGTTTCATTTGCTTCACCATTATTGTAAGTAACATCTTTTCCCAATTTAATGTTATTGTTTAATCTGTCATCATTTTTATCCATGTAATCAACCATAAACTCCGCATTACTCTCACGCTGAATATCTGCATCTTTAGAAAATTCTGATATCTTAGTTTCCATCTTCTCATTTACAGCATTAATTTTATCTCCCAATTCACGCTGATTATCAGTATTTGTCTGCAACCTTAACGCCTCATCTTCCTTCCTCTTTCTTATAGTTTTAGCATTAATATCATTATCTTCGATTCTTCCACTTGCCATAATAAACTTGACATCAGCTTCTGTATACTTTCCTGTTACCTCTTCACCATAAAGATCTTTAACAAACTCAGCTGGCTTCAATTTATCTTGCTTTAATTTATCGGCAGTCATTTGATCCAATAATTCATTAATTTCATCCATCTTATTTTGAGGATATGGAGCACTTGGCTTAACGTTAAGAGCATTTTCAAATGACTTCAAAGCCTTTTTGTACGATTTAATCTCAAATTCTGAATTTCCAGATTTAATATAAGAGGAATACAATTTATTTTGTTCGTTCTTATCAGCAATTAAATCGTTTATCTTTTGTATCTGTTTTGGTGGATAAGAATCTCCAGGTTTCATTCCTCCTGCTCGCTGATACAGCTCTTTAGATTTTACATAATCCTCTTCGCCAAATAATTTATCTGCTACATCAATAATTTTTTGATATTGTTTATTCACCTCCTCAGTTAAAGAATTTTTCATCTGAATATTTATCCATTCAATTTGCTCTTGTGGGTAAGAATCTGAGTATTTAATCTTATGCGCTTCTTTGTATAATTCTTTCGCTGAATCCCAATTTTTAGCATCACGCGCCGCGTCTGCAGCAACTATTTTATCCGCATATTCTTTATCTAATCCAATACTTTCGGCAACACCTTTTAACTTTTTTTCGATAATGTCAATCTGTTTTTTTGGATAATCCTTAGAAAAAAGTGCCATTGCTTTCTCATAATTACTTTTCGAATTTTGCCAATCTTCAACCGTAAATTCACTATCCGCCTTTCTTATTAGTTGATCATATTCCGCATGCTTATTTTTCTCTTCATTTATTTTATTATCAATCTTTGCTATTTGATCTTTCGGATATTGCTTATCTATAGTATTCAATGCCTTATTATATATAATTCGAGCATTCGACCAGTTTTCGGATTCAAATTGATTATCGGCCTGGGCAATTAGCTTATTATACTCACTTTCATTTGAAGCATTTGTAGCATTATCTGATAGTATTTTTTCAATTTCTATGATTTTCTCTGACGGATAGGATTCCGCTGTTTCAAACTTTGTTGCACGGGTATAAAGATCCTTCGCCTTAGAATAATTTTCATCGGTAAACATTTTATCGGCAACAACAATTATTTTTTGATATTGTTTATGAAGATCATCTGACAATTGAGACTTCATTTTATTATTGATCCAATCTATTTGCTCTTGGGGATAAGGCTCATATGGTTTTTCTTTATTTGCATCCTTATAAAGTTGCTTTGCTGCCTCCCAGTTTTCAGCATCTCGAGCAGCATCAGCCTGGGTAACTATTTTATTGTATTCAGCAGTCAATTCGTTTTGTTGTAGTTCATTTGCTATTTTTGCATTTACCTCTAACAACTTATCTTTTACAAGCCTATTCTCTGGAAATATTTTAGAAGCTTCAGTAAACGAGGTTTTAGCCTTATCGAAATCCCCATCTTTTAGTTGACTTTTGCCACTTTCCACTAAATTATCAAAATCTTCTTTCCTTTTTCTACCCTCTTCATCTGCTGCTTCAGATGCTAGTTTAGCATCAGCCAATTCTTTCAATTTCAAATCTATTTCTGCTATTTTATCTTTTGGGAATTGCTCATCTGGAAAAACAACTAATGCTTCTTGGAAAGTCGATTTTGCTGACTCCCAACTCTCCCTACCAAATTCGCCGTTTGCCTTGAAAATAAGATCTTGGTACTTCTTTTGTTGAGCAGCCTTATCGGCTTCCTCATTGGATATTTCTTTTAATTTAACCTCTATTTCAGCTAATTTATCTTTTGGTAATTGCTCATCAGGAAAAATACGCAATGCTTCTTTAAAAGTTAATTGTGCTGACTCCCAATTTTCACTGCTAAATTCTCCAGTTCCTTTTGAAACAAGGTCATCGTATTTCTTTTGCTGTAATGCTTTCTCAGCTTTAGAGTCAGATAACTCTCTCGCCTTTGTTATTTGTTTCTTCGGGTAAGCTTCACTCTGTTTTAATGCTGAAGCTTCCTCAAAAACTGAGATAGCTTCATCATATTTTTCTTCTTTCATGGCTAAATCACCTGAAATAATTAAGCTATTGTATTTTCCCTCTAGTTCGTTTCTTGAATTGAGAAGAGCTTCAATTTCTGCAATTTTATCTTTTGGGGCTTTTTCACTTGGTTTTATCTGCGATGCTTCTTTATACAAGCCTTCTGCTTCTTGCAACTTATTTGCTTTGAACTGTATATCGGCTTCTCGCATCTTATCATTGTATTCTTTAAATAGAGCTGCATCATCGGCTAACTTTTGTTTATCATTAGCAGCTTTAATCTTTTCATCCGGCAATGAATCATCAGGCTTAATTGCTTTCGCATTTTTATATGCTACAACAGAACCATCAAAATCATTTGAAGCAAGTAATTGGTCTCCTTTTTTTATGGCCTTATTAAATTCTTCATTGATTGCTTTTTGCTCTTCGAATTCTTTTCGTTTGTTTTCTGCATCGGTAATTTTTGCTGAAACATTATTATCATCTTTTATTTTTAGCGCTTCTTTATATTTAGCAATAGCATTATCGTATAGTTCAGAACCAACAGCATTATCGCCGGCCTTTACCAGTTGATCGAATTTTTGTTCATTTTCATTATCTGCACTAGCAAGGGCAGCAATAAATTTGTCAATTTCTTTTTTCCGTGTATTTATATAACCAAAATCAAAATCCAAATGCCCTGTAGATGGGTCAATATGTGCTTTTGCAACTGGTCGACTGGTAACAACACTGTAATCAATGTTTGGTTGCTGATTAATTAGAGATGTTCCTAACTCATCAAGATAGGTCTTTTTTTCATTAATATCTTCTGCAAAAAATCCTTTTTTCGCATCAATTACTACCGATTTACTAACGTAACCGTCCTTACTAAATACTACTTTGTATACATGTCCATATTCAGCTTCTACCGGCGAGTACTTACCAGAAGAAGCTGTTGACACCTTTGCAAAGGAAACGTTATCTCTGAAAAACTCAACAGAAACACCAACCAATTTACCACCTGAAGCATTTGTAATTTTTCCAGAAAACAGAAGAATTGGATCTTCCTCTGCATCTTGAGCAATAACATTGCCTCCAACAAATGTTAGAAATGCTGTAATTATTAATGCTAATATTTTGGTACATCTACCCATATCCTTCAACTGCAATCAACAAATATCGCTAATTATAACGATAACTTGAAATATATACTTCATTTTCTTAAGCCGATTGTGTAACGTATTTTACATAAAAACGTTACTTATTACTGAGTCATTTTTTCTACCCTAGAAATCACGAACACATTTTCTTAATTCTTTAAATAAATTAACACCCTTTTTAAACCTAACTGCCATAATAATTATTATCTATTCTATTTGCTTGCATTATTTTCGATCATGCAAGAATTTCGCTTATGAAAGTTTTCATTTCTAAAGGCTACTGATAGAAATAACATCAAAACCAACCAAGTAAAATACTTCATAGTTAATTCAATTTTCAGAGTCACGATACACCCAACTTTACAATTGGTTCATTTTAAATAGCCCTTAAATAATATTAATCATTAACTTTATCTTTTTTAGAGGCAACTATTACAATAAAATAACGTCAATCAAAGTGATTTTAAAAAGATAAAATGAAGTTAAAACTAACCGTTGCTTTTTTTATATCAATCTTAGGACATTGTTATTCTCAAATCGTGATTAACGAATATTCCGCAGCAAACATGAATTCAACCGCAGATAATTACGGTGAATTTGAAGATTGGATAGAACTCTATAATACAGGAGGTGTCGATGTCGACATTACCGGGTGGTACTTTTCAGATAAAGTTACAAAACCTTTAAAAAACTTAGTTACTGGTGGGGTTGTTCCATCAGGCGGATATCTTAAAGTTTTTTGCTCTGGTAGAGATGAATTTTCGGGGGGAAACTTGCACACTTCCTTCAAGTTAACGCAAACAAAACCAGAAGAAATATTAATCTCCGATGCAGGAGGCATTTTGGTAGACCAAATACAAATGGTTCCATGCCAGCTTGGCCATTCTAGAGGTAGAACTGCAGATGGAGCATCAACATGGGCTCTTTTTACATCTCCAACAATTGGTGCACCTAATACTAACGCTCAGCAAGAATATGCAACTAAACCATTATTTGATATTGCATCCGGTATTCAAGCAGGTAATATTAGTTTAACCATAAGTTCTCCAGATGCAAACGTTTCATTGTATTACACAAATGATGGATCAACTCCATCTGCTGGGTCAACTCCCGTATCAGGAGCCATTGCGCTGACTACAAACACTATTATTCGTTGCATTGCTATCAGCTCTGACCCGAATATCCCGCAAAGTTTTATTGAAACGAACACTTACTTTTTCAATATATCCCATACAATGAAAATACTATCTATATGTGGAGATGAGGTAATGGATTTCATCAATGATCAGGCACCCGGTTCTTTTTCAAGTAATTTTAGAGGAGCATTAGAGTTTTTTACTTCAGCAGGCGTATTAATTGACGAAGGAGAAGGTGAATATAATAAACACGGAAACGATAGCTGGGCATATGGCCAAAGAGGTATTGACTTTATTATGAGAGACCAGTTTGGCTATAACTATGCGATTCAAGACCAAATATACAGAGGTAAAAGCAGAACTAGTCATCAAAGATTAATGATAAAAGCGGCAGCCAATGATAATGTTTCTTTTCAACCAGGAGGCGCACACATTAGAGATGCATATGTGCAATCACTTTCTCAAGTAGGTGATTTGAAAATGGATGAAAGATCATTTGAGCCTGCTGTGTTATACGTAAACGGAGAGTACTGGGGCCTATATGAAATAAGAGAGAAAGTAGGTGACTCTGACTTTACCAGTTACTATTACGACCAAGATGAGAAGTATAGTGGAGGTCCTAATGATGTTCAGTTTTTAAGAACTTGGGGAGGAACTTGGGAAGAAATGGGTGCTCCAAACGCACAGAATGACTGGAACACACTCGCAAACTTTATTACAGGAAATGACATGAGTATTCAAGCAAATTTTGATTATGTCGACAGCGTTTTTAACTGGAAAAGTTTGGTGGACTATTTTTGCTTAAACAGTTATATTGTTTCTGCGGATTGGCTTAATTGGAACACCTCCTGGTGGAGGGGATTAAATCCAGATGGAGATAAGAAAAAATGGCGTTACACTCTATGGGATATGGATGCCACTTTTGGACACTACACTAACTACACTAACATTCCTGATCAAGGTGCAACAGCCGACCCTTGTGCAGTAGAAGCTCTTCCAAATCCAGGCGGGCAAGGCCATACGGAAATAATGATGGAGTTAATGAACAATCCAACTTTTGAACAATATTATATTTCCCGATATATTGATTTGGGAAATACTGTATTTAGTTGTGATTATATGCTGGGGCACTTAGATAGTCTTATTTCTTTAATAACCCCCGAAATGCCGGCGCAAGTTGCTCGTTGGGGAAGCAGTATTGCAACGTGGGAAGCAAATGTTCAAACCCTTAGGGATTTTATAACCGATAGGTGTGTTGAAATTGAAACAGGACTAGTAGACTGTTATGACCTTGTTGGGCCTTATGAAGTAACCTACGATGTTGTGCCGGTTGCATCAGGTACGATTAAAGTTAATTCAACCACACTTGACCAATACCCTTGGACGGGAACATATTATGGAGGAATTGATATACTCTTAAAAGCAAATGCCAATCCAGGATTTATATTTGATTATTGGGAATCCTCAATTTCCGATCCTATCAACCCCGCAGCAGATTCAGTAGACGCATCCACATCAATAACTGGAATTCAAACAATTAAAGCGCACTTTAGAACTGAAGGAACACCTCCTACTCCAACTTTTGAAGGAGTTTATGTTCCTACTGGATTCTCACCGAACAATGATGGAAACAATGATTTATTGCAAACTTACATTGGTGGAAATGTAGAAGACTTCTTATTTGTAATTTATAATAGATGGGGAGAAAAAATATTTGAAACCGATGATAGATTATCCTTGTGGGACGGGACATATAAAGGTGTAGAATTAAGCACTTCAGTTTTTGTTTACAAAATAAACGTTCAATATATTGACGGTACAACCGAAGTTAAAGGAGGTAATATTACACTCGTTAGAAATTCGGCAAATTAAGGATGAATAAATTAGTTTATATATTTCTTATAATCGTGCCTTTCACTTCATATGGACAAGATGTACATTTCGTGCAGTCCTCTACTACTCCACAATTAATAAACCCGGCTACTGCAGGTGTTTTTGACGGCTGGGAAAGAGTAAGTATTTCACATCGTCAACAATGGCTTTCCATGGGGAGTCCTTATGTTACTTCACAACTTTCTGCTGACTTAAACCTTTTAAAAAACGAAAACGGCACGAGTAAAGGTTATTTGGGAATAGGTTTAAATTTTTACAGCGATGTTGCGGGTGATGCAAAATTTGGAACAAATAAATTTAGCTTAGCGGTTAACGGTATTATTCAAGTTGCGGAAGACCAAACAGCATCTGTCGGCATTGAAGTTGGAGGAGCCCAAAGAAGTGGTGATGTGAGTAAATTAAATTGGGGAAATCAATTTAACGGGCAAGATGGTTTTGATTCTCAAATTGCATCTAATGAAGCAAATATTAGTTCATTTATTTACCCAGATTTTGGAGCTGGCGTTTTTTACAGGTATAATGGTCATAAATCTACATTCGTAAGAGAGGAAATAAAAAATTTCTACGGGGGAATCTCGTACTTTCATTTCTCACAACCTGTTTTAAACTATGGAAATGGCGCAGCCGATAGCCTGCACTCTAAAATGGTATTCCATGGTGGAATGCAATTGGATATACCAGGGTCAAAAATTACTTTGGCTCCGTCATTCGCTTATTTTCAGCAACATAAATTTAAAGAAGTACTGAGCACCTTACTCGTGAAATTTAGGACCCATGAAGGAACTAGATATACTGGGTTATACTCTGAGTCCTATTTCTCTATTGGAGCAACATACAGGTCTAAGGATGCAATTGTACCTCAAATTCAACTTGAACTAGGAAATTATATAATTGGTCTTAGTTACGAAATAACAACTTCCAAATTAAACAATGCAGCTCAAGGTGGCTTTGAGGTTTCGTTCCAATGGGCCAATATAAATAATGCATTGTTCAAAGGAAGAAGAACGAAAGGTTGGAAAAAACCTGGAGCAATGTAAATCTTTACATTACTACCTTTGTGGGTTTGAAACAAAACCCCTTTATACCCAATACATTTATCAACTTTTCGTATTTTAGCGACTTGACAATAACCTATTATGACAAAGGATTTATTAAGTGTTTTTGAACCAAGCACCAAAGAAGGTTGGCTAAATAAAATTACCTCTGATTTAAAAGGAAAATCGCTAGATTCTTTATTTTGGGAGTCTGAAATTGGACCAATAAATCCGGTTCTTTTTCATTATGAAGAAGTTACCTCCGACAACTTCCAACAAAAAGAAAACAACAAATGGAACATTAGACAGCGATTTGACGCTGCTGCGCCAGGAGCAAATGAAGAAATTTTATTAGCTTTAAAAGGAGGAGTTAATTCTATTGAATTATGCCATTTATCATCTAAAAACATTAACGATGTCTTTAGCGGAGTTATGCTTGATATTATTCACGTTTACATAGATATTAACGCAACTAACCCTAAATCTATTATTGAGATATTTCATCAATATTGTACTTCGGAAAACATTGACACTAAAAACCTGAAAGGTGGATTTATATACGACCCTATTGGAAATGTTGCATTATCTGGAAATTGGTTGGAAGATGAAAAAAAAGATTTATCCTCAATTGAGGATATACTTCTAGCTGCAAATAATTTCAATAATTTCTCTATTCTTAATATTAATGCAGCCACTTATTGTAATGGAGGAGCAAATGTGGATACGCAAATAGCATGTGCTATAGCGCATGCTAACGAGTACTTAAACCTATTTAAAGATGACCTTATTATTCTTGAAAAGATAATTCAAAAAATAGAATTTACTTTTGGGATTGGTACATCTTATTTTTTAGAAATTGCTAAATTGAGATCCTTTCGGTCTCTATGGTCAACCATAATTACTCAATATATTTCAATAGAAAATATTGAAACAAAAATTCACGCTATTAATGCGAACTTATATTATTCTAACAAGGATATGTATAATAATCTTTTACGAGCCACTACATCTGGCATGAGCGCGGTGCTCGGTGGCTGTCACTCACTCTCACTTCTTCCATTTAACAGCAATTCTTTAGGCAACGATGAGTTTGGTCAACGAATTTCAAAAAACATTCAATTACTCTTTCAAGAAGAAAGCTATTTAAACCAAGTCAAAGATACTTCAAAAGGCTCTTACTATGTTGAAAACTTGATTAGTATCATAAAGAAAAAGTCTTGGGCGAATTTTCTATCCATCGAAAAAGCAGGTGGATTCATAAAGGCATTAACCAATGGTGATATTCAGGATCAAATCAATGAGGAGCTAGAGAAAAAGTTGTATGATCTAAAAGAAGAGAAGCGAACAATGATTGGAGTCAATAAGTTTATAAATGAAAATGAGCACTATACTGTAGATTCAGAACTGAAAGATAGATTGGAGAACGTCTCTATTAATCCTATCCCCCAAATGAGGTTAAGCACCAGTTATGAGTAAGTATTGTAACATAATTGATGTAGATAAAACTTATACAGAAGAAGTATTTAGACCATTTAAAAACTTTACTATTTTCGATCTAGCCCTGATGATAAGTATGCCTTGTAGCTCTAAAGAGTGGTTTTCCATACTCCATAAGTGTATCGAAAGTCATATTTATAGTTCTCTTAATATTCCATCGCAGAAAATTGATAAGAAAGGACTCTTTAAAAAATACTTGAATTAACAAAACAACACATCATCTTACCATACAAAACAAAGGAGTAGAATGAGAAAAGATTTCACAAACATAAATATTGAATCCTCAGAGGAGACTCTAGCAGAATCTTCAGAAAATGTATTGAATTCTCCTGAACAGATTCCTATAAAAAATAGCTATACCAAAACAGATTTAGCTGATGTTACTCACCTTAATTATGTTGCTGGATTGCCCCCATTTCTCAGAGGCCCTTATTCTACTATGTTCATTTCTCGCCCTTGGACAATACGCCAATATGCTGGTTTTAGTACTGCAGAAGAATCGAATGCTTTTTACAGAAGAAATTTAGCTGCAGGTCAAAAAGGGCTATCTGTTGCATTTGATTTAGCAACGCACAGAGGCTATGATTCTGACCATGAAAGAGTAGTTGGCGATGTTGGTATGGCCGGCGTTGCTATTGATTCGGTATTGGACATGAAAATATTGTTTGATCAAATTCCATTAGATAAGATGTCTGTCTCCATGACTATGAATGGAGCAGTACTTCCAATTTTAGCTTTTTATATTGTTGCAGCAGAAGAGCAAGGGGTTGATAAAAAACTTTTATCTGGCACCATTCAAAATGATATTCTAAAGGAATTCATGGTAAGAAATACATACATATACCCTCCTCTTCCATCGATGCGTATTATTTCAGATATTTTTGAATATACTTCTCAAAACATGCCAAAGTACAATTCTATCAGTATTTCAGGATACCACATGCAAGAAGCGGGAGCTACCGCAGATATTGAGTTGGCATACACCTTAGCTGATGGCTTGGAATACATCAGAGCTGGAATAAAGTCAGGATTAGATATTGATACTTTTGCTCCAAGACTGTCATTCTTCTGGGGTATAGGGATGAATCATTTTATGGAAATTGCCAAATTAAGGGCAGGAAGACTACTATGGGCAAAAATTGTAAAAGAATTCAATCCAAAAAGTGACAAATCAATGGCGTTGAGAACGCATTGCCAAACCAGTGGATGGAGCTTAACCGAGCAAGATCCATTTAACAATGTTGCGCGAACTTGTATAGAGGCAATGGCTGCAACTCTAGGGGGAACGCAATCTCTCCATACTAAC
>Ga0209223_10004099_pt1 | contig 13531 bp, 11 predicted proteins | sample COG_06_FD_184750 | JGI IMG/M metagenome (GOLD analysis project Ga0209223, IMG submission 184750) | Pelagic Microbial community sample from North Sea - COGITO 998_met_06 (SPAdes) (version 2) | ecosystem: Environmental > Aquatic > Marine > Neritic zone/Coastal water | place: Helgoland, sampling...
TATCTTATTTAGATTTACAGATATTTCATCAATCACCTTTTTTGTTTTTTTATGAATTAAAAAAAATTTAATATTAGAAAATATCTCTTTATATAGTTTTAATTGATCAGCATAAGTCTTTTGACGTATATACCCATATTTAAGAAGTTTTTGTTTGACTAAAAAAAAATATAGCGAACCAAAGAAAATAAAGATTAATATCATCGATATTGTGATTATTGGTTCAACAGATAATAATAAAAAAAATAAAGCAGCAATTATCATTGCATCTATAACAAGATCAATTATTGAAATAATGAACTGTCCTGATGCTAAAGACGTTTCATTGACAATAGTGTTAATTAATTTTGAAGAATTATTATTTACATGAAAAGAATATGGTTTTTTGAGATAAATGTTCATTAGTTTTTTTGAATAAAAGTTTTGAATAGAATATGTAAAGTAACTTTTTTTCCAAGTTAACAAGCCCAAAAAAAAATTTTTGATTAAAAAAATTAGTGCTAAAAAAATTACAAAATATAATAAAAGTACCTTCTCATCTGGGTTTCCCAAGAGATTAAATACAGGTGATAAGAATGGAAATTTATCAATTAAATTATTATCGATTAAAATATTTATAATTGGGATTATCATCCCAATACCCATAGTATCAAAAAAAACACTTAAAAAAATTATTATAGACATTATTGAGAGTTGTTTCTTATGGTTTTTATCCAATGTATTAAAAAATATTTTAATATATCTATACATAAATTATTTAGTTGACTCTTGATTAAGTTCTTTTTTGAGCTCATCGTACTCTTTCATTTTTCTTTGCATGAATGTAAGAGTAAGTTTAGTTTTTTGAGAAATTCCTTTAGGAGTAAGTTTATAAATATAATTTATTTTATTTTCATTGTTTTTAAAATTTTGAATTTTAATTAAACCCTTTTTTTTTAAAGATTTTAGACAGTAATTTAGTTTGCCCAAACTAAAGTTTAGGTCTTTAGCTAGTTTCCTTTGGGATAGTTCATTTTTAGAATATATCTTTCTTAATATATTTAGTAGATCTGAGTCAGTTTTCATATTCAAAATGTATAAGATAAATATAGTTCAATAATTGAACAGTCAACTAAAAGCTTTAAAAAGATTAAAAATTTAGTAAAAACATAAAGTATTTATCGTGGTTTTTTAAAAAGGCAAAATCTAACTTATTCACTATAAAAATTAATATTTGCATTTTTAGCCAAATCTTTATCAGTGGTTACTAATTTTGATCTGTAGTCTTTTTTAAGACTTAAAATAAGTTTTCTATCGACAATAGATCTTTTGTTATATCTGTCTTTATCATTATATTCGTGTCCACCACCAATCATACCAATTCCAGAAATTAAAATTTGTTTATCAGGGTGTTCGAGTAAAGCATAAAGAATAGAAAAAAATCCAGTTGAAGCTCCAACTATTGCACCTCTACTTATAGATCTTAATATATGAACAATTTTCTTAAAAAAATTTTTTTCATAAAAAGTTTCATGAAATAAGATATTTGTAAAACCATTTTTGAAAAAAAGTGATTGTATTTTAAGTTGTTGAAAACTAGTTAGATATTTATATTCAATTTTATTTGAGAAATCATATTTTTTTATATCAATATTACCCAATCTGCAAATAATTCTGTCTGGTGATGAGTTTAAAACTCTTTTTTTTACCTCTAAATTTCTTTCAAATTCCCTTCCTCCTAAAACTGATATTAACTCAAATCTTGAAAAAAAAGTTTCATATTTTTTTACTCTTTCAATAGCACCATTAGCAGCGTAAATATGTTTAAAAAACAAATTTGGAATTTTATAATCAGGTTTGGAACCCAAAATTAGAACATATTCAATTTTACTATCCATATCTTTTTTTAAGTAATTTTTCTGCTTTTTTTACATCCTGAATTTTGTCAACAGCAATTGAAGTAGAGGTCAACTTTGTCATTTTGATCCTAATATTAAGCTCAAAAAATCTTAATATTTCAATGTCTTCTTTATTTTCCAATATACTTTTTTTCTTTCTTTTCCAAAATTTATTCAATTGGTTTTTATTAAATCCGTAAATACACACTTGTTTTAGATATTTTTCTTTTTTATCTATTTTTTTTGAACCAGGTATCAAAGATCTTGAAATATAAATTAATTCATTTTTTGAATTTAAAACTACTTTTGGTATATTTTTGCTCATTGGGTTTTCATATGATTGAATGCTATTGTATCCACAAATTACATGTTTTGGATATTGAATTTTATTTTTAATAACTTTTAAAATATCACGGGGTTCTATTGCTGGTTCATCCCCTTGCACGTTAATTATTATTTTAGATTTAATTTTTTTTGCTGCTTCGGCAACTCTATCTGTACCTGTTAAGCATTTTTTTGAAGTCATCAAAAAATTATAACCAGCTCTTGAAACAATTTTTGATATTTTTTTACTATCAGTTGCAATAAAGATATTTTTCTTATCTAAAACTTTTGCACAGATATCGGCTACTCTTAATATCATTTCCCTTCCTAAAATTTTAACCAAAGGTTTACCTTTATATCTCGATGAATTAAATCTTGCAGGAATTACAATAGAAACATTCATTTATTTTTTATAATTTTTTTAATACCTTCTTTAATATCAATAAATTTTTTTATCTTAAATTTTTTTTTTATTTTTTTATTATTTCCATAGATTCCAAACTGGTCACCAGGAGTATTTCCTTTTAAAACTATCTTTCTTTTTACTTTTAACTCTAATGATAAATTGTTAATTAAATTTTTTACAGTTGTTTTTTTTGAGGTACAAACATTAAAAATGTGATTTTTATTATCTTTAATCATCATTGACTTAATTATTATTGATATAACATCATCTATATAAATAAAATCCCTATACCTTGATAGACTTCCTTTAACTAAAATTGATTTTTTTTTTAATATTTGATTTAAATAAATACCAAACATTCCATGTTTTTTATTGTTTTCATCAGTCCCTGGTCCATAAACATTGAATAACCTTAGAATAGTTTTGGATGCATTAGAATTATCAAAAAATTGAATATATTTTTCAGCTGTAATTTTACTTAATCCATAAAATGAAATTGGTTCTGTTTTTTGAATTTCTTTAATATTTTTTTTTAGATTACCGTAAACACACATACTGCTTGCGTATACAAAGTTCTTTATATTTTTTTGTTTTGTAAAGTTTAATAAATTGACTGTCGAAATTATATTCGAATTCGCGTCTGTTACAGGATCATCAAAACTCATTTCAACCGAACTTACTCCTGCCAAGTGTACAATGGAGTCAATTTTATATTTTTCTAAATACTTAAATATTGATTTATCTTCACAATTTTTTTTTATGAGAACAACATTTTTGGGAAAGGTCTTATTATAACCAGTGCTGTAATTATCTATTACAATAATTTTTTTACAAATTTTTGTTAATTTTTTTATTAAATGGTGCCCTATAAAACCAGCACCTCCAGTCACAACAACGTTTTCAAATATTTTTCTTCCTGATTTATAATTAATAAACATAAAAATATTATATACTACTTAAATAATAATAGATAAATCATTACTTATTTAAGAAAATAAAATATAAGTGAATTTGTTCAAAAATTGAACATAATTAAACTTTAAAAAAAAAATTATAAATATATTATAAAGACCAATTCAAAATTATGAAAAATGTTAAAATTTTAGACTGTACATTGAGAGATGGTGGTTATTATACAAACTGGAATTATGACAAAAATTTAGTGAATGACTATTTAAATTGTATGAATGATTTAAATATTGATTTTGTTGAGATAGGATTAAAAGGAAGTTCAAAAGATAAAGATTTTGGTTCTTTTGCTTACACTGAAGAAAAGCTTATCAATAAACTTAATAAACCTTCCAAACTAAAAATTTCAATAATGATTAATGCTACAGACATAAAAAACCAGAAATTTTTAAATGAGATACCAAATAAAAAAAAATCTAAAGTTGTTTTATACAGAATTGCAACTCATTTCAGAGATATTGATAAATCTATACAAACAGGAAATTATCTTAAAAAAAAAGGATATTTAATTGGAATAAATTTAATGCAAATTTCAAGCTATGACTTTCAAAAATTAAATGAGGTTATAAAAAAAATTAATAAAACAAATTTTGATTTTGTTTATATTGCAGATTCTTTTGGTTCTATGAATGGCAAAGAAACTCAAAAAATTATAGAAACTATCAAAAAAAATACTAATAAAAAAATAGGTGTACATATGCATGACAATCAGGGTCTTGCATTACATAACACCATAATGGCTGCAGATAGTGGAATTAAGATTGCTGATGCAACAATCATGGGCATGGGTAGAGGTCCAGGAAACGTCAAAACAGAGGAGCTTGTTTTTATAAAAGATAAATTTAATGAACAAAAATTTTATAAACTTTCTGCTTTAATCAATAAACATTTTCTTACATTAAAAAAAAATTATTTATGGGGAGCTAATACATATTATTATTATTCGGGAGCAAAAAAAATTCACCCTACTTATGTACAAAATATGCTTTCAGATGAATCTTATAATCACAATAAAATATTTTCTACTTTAAAGTCATTAAATAGAAATGATATTAAAAAATATAATCCAAATATTATTAATGAATTTAAAAATAAAAATTCAAGTCGAAATGAAAATGAACTTAATAAATTTTTAAAAGCAAAAAATTTTTTAATACTTGGCCCAGGAAAAAGTGTAATTAAATATAAATTTCAAATTGAAAAATTTATTAAAAGTAAAAATTTATATGTTCTAGCTTTGAATTCTACAAATTCTATTAATTCAAATTTAATTAAAGCAAGATCTGTAAGTAATACTTTTAAGTTTTGGAGTGAATTAAATAAAATTAAAAAACTTAAACAACCAATCATATTACCCAGTTTCTTTGTAAACAATCAAACTTCAAAAATTTTGAAGAAAAAAAAGCTATTATTTTATGACTTTGAGGTAACTTCTAATTTGTTTTCAGTAAATAAAAATAAATGTAAAATTCCAAAAGACTTAGTTTTATGTTACGCGCTAAGTCTGGCAATAAAATCAAAAGCAAAAAATATTTTTTGTGCTGGTTTAGATGGCTATGACAAGAGTGAGGAAAATAAAAACGTTGATGTAAATATTGTTATTTCTCAGTTTAAAGCAAACTTGAAAAGAAAACTTATTTCATTAACACCAACCAAATATGATCTAGAAAGTGCTATCATTTAATTCATTCATTAATGAAATTTATCCCTTTAAGATTAATTTTTAAATTGTTTAAAAAAAAACTAAACTATTTGATTAAAAATACATTAAAGCAAGAAAGTCGAAGTAAAAGATTAAGTTTTGATAAAATTAGAAAAGAAATGAAGTGGTTACCTAAAATTGGAATTGAAGAATGATTAAAAATATTAATTGGTACATAATAAATTTTAGATAATGAATCAAATAAAAAAAAATTTTTTTGAAATTGAAATTAATGGTCTAAGGGGTTTAGCTATTTTGTTGGTGGTATTATTTCATTATGAAATTTATCCTTTTTCAGGAGGTTTTATTGGCGTTGATATATTCTTTGTAATTAGTGGATATCTTATTGGAAAAATTATTGAAAATAAAAATTTGAATTTTTTAAATTATAAAGAATTCTTATTTAAAAGAGTAAAAAGAATTTTTCCAGGATTATTTTTTCTTTTAATCATTTCATTTATATTTTTTTCATTTTTACTAAGCCCAGAACATTTTATAGAATTTTCAAAGTCGTTAATATCTAATTTACTTTTAATTCCAAATTTTTATTTTTGGACAGAAAGTAATTATTTTGATGTATCAAGCAATTATAAACCATTACTGCACACTTGGTCCTTAGGTGTTGAATATCATTTTTACTTAATTTGGCCATTGTTAGTTTGGATTATTAAAGATTTATTTAAAGACAAATTTTTTTTGAATTTATTTTTTATAGTTTTTATAATCTTTTCATTATTTTTCAATTTATACATAATTTCTTTTGGCCCCGTATTTGAGAATAAATTTTTATATGGAAAGTATGTTAGTGATACAATTTTTTATTTATCACCATTTAGGATATTTGAATTTGTATTTGGATACTTGTTAGTTATTAATAAAAAAAGAATAAAAAATAATTTCATTAATGAAATTATTTTTGTATTTGGATTTTTATTGATTATTTATGCAGCTTTAAGTTTTGATGGTAAAACTTTATTTCCATCTACAAATGCTCTTTTTCCAACAATCGGAGCATTTTTGTTGATTTTTTCAAAAGGTTCTTTTTTGTCAAATAAAATACTTAAAAATGAATTCATAAATTACTTAGGTAATATTAGTTTTTCACTCTATTTGTATCATTGGCCAGTTTTAATATTTTATAAATATTATAAATTTACTGATTTAACTTTAATTGAAAAATTTTTATGTATTATTCTTTCAATATTTTTTGCTCATTTAAGTTTTAGATATATTGAGAAACCCTATTTAAGTAAAAATGAAATATTTCCAAAAAAAAATATTTTTATTTTAACATCATTAATGATCTTATGTTTAAGTGTAATTTACAGTAATGGATGGCAATTTAGACTTTCAAATTCTGAAAAAAATGTCTTAACAAGTATTGATAATCAACCTGGTGGAATATGTGAGAAAAATCAAAAAATTAAAAAAAATTCTGATTGTTTGTATGGTGATATTAATAATTTAGACATTCTGTTGGTTGGTGATAGTCATGGCAAAGCTCTATTTCAAGGATTAAAAAATTTTTCTAAAATTAATAATTTAAATTTATTAACCTTCGAAGATATGTGTAACAATTATCCAAGCTACAATAATGCAGATATAAATAATTGCACTATTGATGTTGATATACCAAAAACTATGATTATTGGTAAGAAATTTTATGATTATCAAATTGCTAATGAAGATTTAGAAAAAATTTCAAGACAATATTTAAGTGCTATTGTTCAAATAAAAAATAATTCTCACTTTGATAATTTAAAAAGAATTATAATTATAGGACAGGTACCAGAATTTTTTTCTTCGTATGGCGATTTGACTTCTTGTTTAACAAGACCATTTTATATTAATAAAAAAAAATGTAATAATCAATTTAATAAAAGAAATTTTATGAGTAAAAAAAATACAAGCGAAGTATTACAAAATCATGCCCAAAAACAAAAATTAAATAATTTCTTTAATAAAAATATAGCTGAATTTTATACGGATGATTTAAAGATATACTTTTTTGATCCTTTTGATTATTTTTGTGATGATGAAATATGCTCTCAAATAAATGGAACTAAATTAATTTATAGTGATGCAACACATTTATCTGTTTATGGCTCTAATTTTCTTATTGAGAAAATTAAAAATGATCTTTCTGCATTAATAAATTGATTTTTTAATTCTCTTTTATATGTAATATTCTATAAAATTTTATTAAATAAATTCTAAAAAGCATTAAAAATTTACTTGGTTTTTCTTTATATAAAAAATTTAAAAAAAAATCTAAAGAAAAACTTTCTTTAAGCTTTTCAAACTCATTAGAAAATCTTTTTCTCTGATAAACTCTTACAGAATCTGGAGTTTGATAAGAAAACCTTAACATCAGTCTATCATTTTTGATGCAATGACCACCTTTATGATAAACAGTAAAACTATCAACCAGTAAAGCTGTTCCACTTTCTCCTTTTAAAGTTAAAATTTCACTGCCTAATTTTTCAAAATGATCTGATTTAATTTTTCCCCTCTCTCCTATACCAGAAACATCTTTATTTTCTTTATCGCTTTTTGAAAAAACACCTAAAGGATTTTTATTTTTTAATACCTTTAGAGGGCCGTTAAATTCATCAATATAACTTATGGCCATAAAAAGATCTAGGCTTCGTAAACCAAAATCATCTTTATGCCATAGCATAGCACCTCTTTTTTCCTCAGACTTATTGGCAATATTATGAGATACAATTATTTTATCTAATATTGGAAAAACTTTTAAGTATTTAGCGGCCGTAGTAATAAGTAACTCGGAATGGGCTAATTCAAAAATTTTTTTTTGAATATTATCTGAAAGTTCTGGAAATAGATCTTGATTATATTGTTTTTCACCTGCATTAGTTTGATTACTATTAAAATTTTGCCCACTAAACATTTCTTTTCTGGATTTCTCAACTATATTTGCAAAGCAATAACTATTAATTTCTTCAGCAAGAATTTTAAATTTATGATTATTGAAAATTAATTTTTTATCATTATTTTCTAAATCTAAAAATTCTCTTTTTTTTGAAACCCATAATAAATAATAAATTTTTCCTTTAAAATTTATAATATACTCCCACAATATGTCATAAACAGGTTTAACAATATAAAGTAAAAAAAGTCTGTAGAATTTAAGCTTTTTAAATTTAATTAAAAAATTAATCATTTATTTTAGTTTATGATATCAAAATTTTTTGAAAGGTGCTTCAATTTTATTTAAAAATAAATTTTACGCTTAATTAAAGTATAGATTTTTATTATAAAGCATACACATTACATATTTTGATGATTTTGAGTATCTGAATGGAAAGTTAGATAAATTACCTCTCAAATAACTATCTAGAGAAATTCCATATTTAAATTCAATAATAAAGCTTCTTAACTTTTTAAATGGACTACTATTAGGTGTAGAAAATTTTTTGTATGAAATATTCTGATCAATTGTAGATCTTATTAGTCTATTTGATGAAGTAAGATATGTTCTTTTGTAATTAATAAATATTTTAGGTTTTAAAAGATTTCTATTTTTAAGGCTGATATTAAATTTTTCCTTTATTTTTTGAAAATTTTCAGGATTGGTAATATCAATTTTATGATTAAGAATAATTTTTTGTCTTTTTTTTGAGGATATGAAACCATTTTTATATTTTATTTCAAAATAAAATTGTTTTTCTTGTTTTGAGTCACCATACCATCTAAGTCTATATTTTTTTCTCCTTGATTCACCCTCAACGTTATCTAAAATACCAGAATATGAAGGATCGTCATAATATACACTATTTACAACTCGTTTTTGGTATTCTTCGTTAAAGAAAAAATTTAATCTCATTAATTTACAATATATGTTCTCATATGACAAATTATTGCTTATCCATTTTTTCTCATATCTTAAATTCTGATTTTTCATTTTTTATAAATTTTACTAATAAGTTTTATTGTTGATCAAAGATAAATTTTTTTCATAAATTATTTTTAAAATATTATCATTTTTAAATTCAGTTTTAACATTATCTATAATAATCTCAGAAGAATTATCTGTAATGGTTGGAAATTTATTATCATTTATATTAATATTTTTTGCATGAATTATTGCTTTTTTATATTCATTTTTTTTAATATATGAAGCTAACCCTATTTTGACTTTATCAAATATAATGTTTTGCATTTCAATAACTGACTCATCTTTACTTACAATTCCAACAAAAGAATTCTTGCCCTCAAGATTTTCAATTTTTATAAAAGATTTCTCACCAACACTTATTATTTTATCTCCAACTTGATCAGCATAAATTTTTTGTAAATTTGCTTTTGAGCCTGAAAAGTCTATTGCGTCATTACCAATTTTATAAAATGACGTATCAAAAATTTTTCCATTACCAAAATCTACATCAATACCATCAGAACAATTTTCCTTAAAATAACTTTTGCCAATTTTGAATTGACTAGAAATAATGTTTAAAGCATCTTCTGAGCATAATTTTTCAAAAACAGTATTAGTAATTATCAGGTTTGAATTAAAAATATTTACTGATCCCATTAAATGATAATTAATGTTGTACAAAATATTTTTTTCAGGATTTAATTTTTCTGTGTTAAAAAATAAACTGGTTTTCTTATCATAGCCAGAAATTGTAGTGGAATAGTTTTTTTCTAAATCATAAAAAAGTGGTTTTTTTAAACCAGAAAGATATTTAAATTTTACATTATTAAAATAAGAAACTTCATTAACATTACTAATGAGTAACCCTCCCCCAAAATTATCTTCTAACCCTGAAATTTCTATTTGATTATTTTTTCCATCCATAAGCCAAGCTGACTTTGAAAAAATGAATGCATTATCTGTTAAAAAAATTTTCTGGCCAGGTGAGATCTTAACATTAAGTTTACCAGGTATATAAATATTTTTATCAATATAAGTAATGTTATTTTTAAGTACTAAATAATTTTCACTTTGTATAAAAAATTTTTTATAAATATTTTTATCATTGTCACGAAATTTTAAATCATCATTTATTGTTTGATTAATTATTTTTGTAATTTTTTTTTTATTATTTGATAATATGATTTTTTCACACACAAAGCTTTCTTTAGTAAAGTTTTTTAAATCAATTAATTCTGTGCCTATATTTATATTTAGATTTAGCTTAAAATTTTTATATTGATTATTTTTTTGATTTCTGCATTGTATTTCATCTACTTGTAAACTAAGATTATTATAACTTAAGTTAGTTATTTTTAAATTAGTACTAAATTGTTCAAAAAAAACCTTATCTGGAGTTTCAAGAAAATAATCTTTTAATGTTTTTGCTCTTATATAAATATCTTCCTTTGAAAAATAGTAAATACCAGGTCCATAAAAGTAGTTATGATCAGTAAAAAAATAATCGTCATATATTAAAGAATTGATTTTTTTAATTTCTTCTTTTCTATTCTCAAAAAATTCATCTAAGAATTCATTGGAGGTTAGATATTGAATCCACTTTTTATATTTACTAAAAAAATCTAAATTTATTTGTCCTTGGTTATTAAAAAAAAATTTATAAGCCATGTAATTTCCATTTAATCGACCTTGATTTTCAACACACAAGATTAAATTTTTTTTACAAGTTAAAGCTTCCTCAAATGAATTTTGCGTATTAAGTTGCTTCCAATTATTAATATATTTACTATAATTCGGTTGGCTCCTATGACCATCATAACCTATTGGCTCAAATAATGCTGATATAGGATTGTAATAGTATCTAACACTTTTATTAATTCTAGCATGTCTGTAAAAATTTAAATCTGTAATTGCAAAAAATTTAGCCCATTTTTCCACATCAAAATCGACAAGGTTATTATTAGAAGATTTGTAAAAATTTTCTAATTTTTTTGATGCATTTTCAGTGAATTCTAAATTTTCTTTGTTAGTCCAGTGCTTTTTATTATATACATCGTATTTTGCTTTGTGAGGATTCATTGAAAAGTTCTCGTAAAGAGAAAATATTGGGCCATTTCTTTTTTTATTTCTTTCTATTAAAGCTTTGTCAAAACTTTCTTCTAATACATAAAGATTTTTGTTTTCACCGTTGATGCTAAGGTTTAAAAATAAATATTTTAATTTTATAAGTTCAAGTTCGCCGATGAGCTCAAAGAAAATCCATTCATGAATGTAATTTCGCATTCTTGGTTTTTGAAGTGCAAACCTCTTCATTCCAAAAATTTTATTTTCATCTCGTAAACTCAATTTATAGGATACTGAGTCACCTTCAAACCAATGACTTTTTCTATCACCTTTTATTCTAAGTTTAGCAGGATATTCTTTATTATTATGACTAATTTTTACATTTACATCTTGAAAATTTGGTGAAGTATAATCTGGATTATTGTTTTTAAGTTCTTGATCTGCTTTAATAGCATTTTTTCTTTGGTTTTCTAAATCTAAAATATTTTTAAATGATATACCAAGATTAACTTTGGGAACCTCATATCTTACTGACATAATTTTATGAAAAAATATTTTAGGAAGTTTAGTGTAATTGATCACAGAGCTAATATGTAGACGGTGTAAAATTTTATCTTTATAATTTCCCCAATACCCAGTATTAAAAAATAATAATAGGATTAAGAAAGCAATAAAAACTGTTAAAAAAAAATATAATTTTAAAAAAAAATTACTTAATTGAAATTTTTTATTTTTAACATTTTTTTTAATGTTCATTTTAAAAAACTAAATTGAATTTAGTTCATTTTTAGCAATAAAGACGCTTGTATTTTTGTTTTGAATTTCATTCGTAAGTTTACTTATCTTTTTTATATTCAATGGCACTATATCTAGATTAATGGTAACATTTTTTTTTGATTTACTTAACGATATTAAATCCGCTTTTTTAACATTATTTTTAACCACCTGAATAATTTTATCTATCTCTCTATCGTTAATATTCTTATCAATATTAATTGTTAAATTCAAAATTTCAGAAAATTTATTAAATTTACCTTTATAAAAAAAATTATAGAAAAAAATGGTCAACAATGAAAATAATGTACCAATAGTAATAATTTTAGCCTGTCCGGCACCACAACCTAACCCTATAGCAATAACTAGAAACAAATATATTAGTTCTTCAGGTTCCTTAATGGCTGCTCTAAATCTTACGATAGATAAAGCTCCTACTAATCCTAATGATAATGCTAAGGATGATTTAACAATTGTGATCACTATTGTAGTTGTAATTCCCAAAATAACAAAATTTTTTGAAAAATCTAACTTGTTTGATAATGTAGTAGAAAACCTCATATAAAAAATTTGCACAATAAAACTTAAAATTGCAGCTAAAGTTAAATTGATAAGAAAATGATCTAAGCTAAGCGAAACATTCTCTTTTAAAAAAAATTCTAAGTTTTCTGTATTCATTGATTTTTTTGTTTATTATTTTTGACTAAGAACTAATCTTATATTGAATAAAAATAACGTCAATTGAAATAAAATTATTAATTATGTTCTTAAAAAAAATTAGTAGGATATGTATTCAGTTATTAATAAATAGATTGATTTAAAATGTATATCGAATTTATTGGCCCTCCTGGTTCAGGTAAAACATATTTTTTAGAAAAATTATTAAAGTTTTTTAAAAAAAAAAAAATACTATATGAAACACCTAGAGAAGTTTTTATAAATTTGTATTTGAAAAAAAATACTAATAGTTCAAAGATCAAAAAATATTTTTATAAATATTATTTCAATCTTATAGGAGCCAACTCGAATTTTCTTTTCAAAAAAGAGACAAATGATTTAAAGCATTTCATACAAAAAGAAATTCAGTCATCTAAAAAAATAAAAACATTAGTAAAAACTTTTAATATTTTTTTAAAAGATAAATCTATTTCTAGTGCATTTTTAAAAAGGATGATTTTTAATTTTAAAATAGATTGTATTGGGATAATTAAAAAAAAAAGAAATCATAAAATCTTAGTTTGTGAAGAAGGAATTTATCAAAAATTTTATTTAAACTTCAAGTCAAAAAAAAAAAATAAATTAAATAAAGAAATTTTAAACGCATTTAGTATTATTAAAAAACCAAAAATAATTCTTTTTTTTAATTATAGTATTAAAGACTCAATAAACAGAGCAGAAAAAAGAAAAAAAGGATTCAAATATTTTGTAAATAGAAAGTTTATACTAGACAATAAAAATTACTTTAATGACTATCTAATTGAATTTGCAAAAAAAAAAAAAATAAATGTTTTAAACAT
>Ga0209223_10004106_pt1 | contig 13518 bp, 11 predicted proteins | sample COG_06_FD_184750 | JGI IMG/M metagenome (GOLD analysis project Ga0209223, IMG submission 184750) | Pelagic Microbial community sample from North Sea - COGITO 998_met_06 (SPAdes) (version 2) | ecosystem: Environmental > Aquatic > Marine > Neritic zone/Coastal water | place: Helgoland, sampling...
GGAGTTGGTGGGATTGTAGGAATGTTACTGACTTCAGTTTTTGCGAATGAAGTAGGTCTTATATACGGAAATTATCAAACATTTATCTTACATCTTATTGCATTAATCTTAGTGTTAATATTTGTATCAATAGGATCTTATGCAATATACTATTTTGTAGACCTATTATTACCTTTAAGGGTTAGGGAAGATCAAGAGTTGAGAGGATTAGACTTGTCTCAACATGGAGAAAATATATAGCTTTTTTGACCATTTCTGTGAAATACGAATGCTTAGTGTCCAATCTAAATTATTGAATAAATAAAAACCCACTCATTTGAGTGGGTTTCTTTTTGGTGGACCTCTCGGTCCCAGTTTCGAACTTTTTTAGAAACATATTGTGTAAGTTTGCATCATGAGAAGAATAGCAATTACAACTGGAATTTCTTTATTAATAATGGCAATAGTTGTTAACATTACTTGAATAGTGAAATAATCAAAAACTGTTAAACAGAGTGTTAAACAGAATTAAAAAACCCCTGCAATCTTTTGGATTACAAGGGTTTGTGTTTTATAGTTGCGGTCTGGACGGGATTCCAAATGCACTTTACTTATATTTACACTATTACACTGTTTTATACTATTTAACCTAGTAGTTTCTAGTTTTTATAAATTAAAAGGTATTTTATAATATGTAATTAATTATTTATTTCGACAACGTTTCGACAACGACTAGATTTTAATTATGTTTACAAAATAAATTTTTAATTATGAGTAAAGTAAAATACAACCTAAGAAGCCCAAAATCAAAGAACGATACTGCAATAATGATGATTTTTCATTATGATGGTGATAAACTAAGAATGTCAACAGAAAGAAGTATAAATCCAAAGTATTGGAACGCAAAGAAACAAAGAGCAAAAGAACTGATAGAATTCAAGGAACATTATAAGTTAAATCAGTTTTTAGAAGAACAATCAAACAAAATAGTTACAATCTATAACGAGTTGATTTTAGAGTTTGGTATTGTAGAAAAAGATGTTTTGAAGGAAAGGTTTCTTAGTAACAAGATGAAAAAGAAGACCAAACAGAAAGGTTTTTGGGATTATTTTGAAGAATTTATTGAGTTCAAAAGAACACAGGTAGTTAATATAAAAGATTATAACAATTCACTTAGAAAGCATCTTATTGCAACTGAAAAGTTATATAAGCGTAAAGCCACTTTTGAAGGGGTTAAAAAACCTTCAAATGGATTTGTTTTCAAAATGAACCAGTATCTAACTAATGAAGCAATTAATTCTAAAGGAACAAAAGGCTTGACTGTAAATAGTATAGGTAAGCAGTCTAAAAACTTAAAAGTTTTTCTTAATTGGTGTTTTGATAATGATTATGTGGATAGATTTTCTTTAAAACATATTGTAAACACAACTGAAGATATTGATGCTGTTTACTTGAAAAGGGAGGAGTTAGAAAGTTTAGTGAACTTAGAATTGGATGATGATAATGAAATAAGGGTTAAAGACGGATTTATTCTTGCTTGTAATACTGCATTGAGGTTTGGAGACCTTTCTTCTCTTAGAAGTTCGCATATCAACTATAAGGACGGAGAGGGGACTATTTCAATTCAACAAGCCAAAACTAAAGGTAAGAAAATTGAAATTCCAATCAACAAAGTTTCAAAAAAGATTCTAAATTGTTATGATAATAATTCCCCAATCAAAGATATTCCAAGTCAACAATTTAATACTACTATTCGTGAAATATGTAAAAGAGCAAAAATAGATGATAATGTTGTGCATTATAGAACAGAAAAAGGGTTAAGGGTTGAGTATGATTATAAAAAGTATGAATTAGTTTCCTCACATACTGGGAGAAGAACTTTCTGTACATTAAAGATGAAAGAAAATGTCCCTATAGATTTAATCATGAGTGTTTCAGGACATAAAAGTTATAAGAGTTTCTTTAAGTACTTGAAAATGAAACCTAATGAGTATGCTGAAGAAATGAGAAAGTATATGGATTAAATTCTTATCATTGTATTTGTAGCTTAAGTGAAATAAGTGTTGGTTATAATCCTGCTACTACAGGATTATGTTTCTTCGTTATCTTTTCTTATTTTTAAAAATGGAATTATCTACATTAAACTTTTGATGAATTGCACATTCAAAAGACTACTTCTTTAACTGAATGACTACTTTACCTTTTGTTCTACCATTTTTTAGATAAAGAAGCGCTTTTATTGATTCAGGAAAACTAAAAGATTTGTCGATAATTGCTTTTATTTTATTATCTTCTATTAGTAATTTTAAATCGTTTAATTGACTTCCGCTAGGATTCATTAATATGAATTTATAATATGCTGATTTCTTAGTAGCTAACTTTGTGATTTTCATCCTTTTTAATGAAAGTAAAAATCTAACAAATGTATTTAATCCTAACTCTATAGATGTTTCTTTATCTATATCACCAGCAATACTTATTATTTTTCCTCCTTCTTTAATTATATTAAAAGCATCTGTAGTATATTTTCCTCCCAAAGTATCGTAAACAACATCTATATCCTTTACAATATCTTGGTAATCATCTTTTTTATAATCAATTACTACATCTGCACCTAATTCTCTTACCCATTCAACATTATTGGTGCTTGTTGTTGTATATACAAAAGCACCTTTACTTTTAGCATATTGGATTGCAAATGTTCCTATCCCACCAGAACCAGCATGAATTAGAATTTTATCATTTGCTTTTAATTCTGCTTTTTCAAAACTTTGGATTGTAGTAAGAGCTACTAATGGTAAGCTACTTGCTTCGTTAAAACTTAAATTATTAGGCATATGAGAAGCTAAGTTGCAATCTATAGCTATAAACTCTGCAAATGTCCCAGGCTGATCTCCTGAAACTCTTGAGTAAACCTTATCACCAATGTTAAAATTAGTTACTTCTTCTCCTTTTTCTATAACTACTCCTGCAACATCAAATCCAATTGGAGCAGGAAATTTTAATTTTTGGAGTGCTTTTAGCTGACCCTCAATAATTTTATAATCAATTGGGTTTACTCCAGCCGAATAGATTTCAACCAATATCTGTTTTTTACCACAAGTTGGTTCTTTAATATCTTCAAAAGTGAGATTGGATTCTATATCTCCATATCCTTTTATTAGTAATGCTTTCATATAATTTATTTTTATGCAAAACAATATTAAAATAATTAGTATTAGATTATCATATGTTAACTTTCAAAATTATTAATATCATTATATTTGTATTAAGTTTTAATAAATTTATTTAAATTTAAAATAAAATGCAAGATTTCTTTGAGTACTTAAATAAGAGCGTAGATATAAATGATGAGGCTAAATCTTTTATTTCGTCAGTTATTAAAATTAGGAAATTTAAGAAAGGAGATGTTTTAATAACACAAGGGCAATCTGAAGTTCTAAATAATTACTTTGTATTTAGTGGTTGTTTAAGATCATATGTCATTGATAAAGATGGTACTGACCACACTGTGCAATTTGCAATTAAAGATTGGTGGATAAGTGATTACATGGCATATTACGGAAAAGGAGAAGCAATTTTAAATGTTGATTGTCTTACTGATTGTATTGTTCTTCAAACAGACATATCAAGCATTGAGAAAGTTTTTGATAGGTTTCCTCATATTGAAACTTTTCATAGAAAAAATATAGAGAAATCATTTGTGCGACTAAATAAAAGGATATTGAATCAATTACAACTTAATGCTCGAGATAGATACTTGAATTTTATAGATGATTTTCCTAAAATGGAATCTGTTGCAAAAAATTATCATATTGCCTCTTACCTGGGTATTACTAAGCAAAGCCTTAGCCGAATTAGGACTCAGAAATAGTTTATTATTATTCATATTTTAAGCTTCAGTTATTGGATGTAATCTACTGATTTCTTATCATAATTAGTTGTTTGGATGTGTAAGTTTTTTTAAGGTTAAGTTGATTTTTTTAACATATGTTAATTTATTACAAAACAAAATTCTCTATTTTTGCCTAACTTTTAAACTAATAAAATATACAAAATGAAAAAATTAATACTAACACTTTTTACTGCAACAGCTTTTATAAATGTGCAAGCGCAATGTAATTCTAATCCTTACCTATCTTCTGGAGGTTCTGGTGGAACAGTATATTTTTCTGATAGCTCTTCAGTATCTCCAAACTTTTCAACTAATTACTCAGTATCTTATCTATGGGATTTTGGAGATGGCTTTACATCAACTCAACAAAGTCCATGTCATACTTATGGAGATTTATCTAATGGTATTTTTCAAGGATATGTTACTTTGTCAGTTACCTATCTAGATTTAACTACATCTAATTCTTGTCAAGATATAGATTCAGTACAGGTTATATTTTTTATAAATCCTTGCGTTTACGGTGACCTTCAAATTTCAGCTTCAGGTACTAATTTATCAGCTGACTGGACTTATATTGCTGGTGGTGTTCTTGGTTGTGCAAATAATTATCCAGACACCTACTTATGGTCAAATGGAGATACTACACAAACTATAAGCATTAATTCTGCAGGAACATACACTTGTACAGTTACTACTTCAACTGGTTGTGTATATACAAGTACATACGCTTATAATGGATCCCTTACATCAACTTTCGATTGTAATTTAATAGATTTCAATGAACTTAATAATAATCAGGATACACTAACAATCTCCTCTAATTATTTAAATAATAACTTTCCTGAAGTTATAGATACTTTATCTTATTGGGAAGCTTATTCAACTGATGGTAATGTTAATTTATTAGCTCCTTTATATTCCAATCCAACAAGTTTTCTGAATATAGGAGGCTTTAATGGGTTGCTTTGTGATACTTTTATTGTTTGTGCTAATGTATTCTTATATGATAGTTTATACCAGCATAATTTGCAAGCAAACCCTCCTTTAGGGTCTGCATGTAGTACTTGCGATACAATTGCTTGGGATGGAACTATTTGGCAAACTGTAATACCAAATAATTCTTATGACTGTGATCCAATTTTAGGATGTTATGATGCAGGTCCTGCAGGACCATGGGGAGGTCAGTATGCTTCTTTAAGTGACTGTCAAAATACGTGTTATGTTCTTTGTGATTCAGTTGATTTGAGTATTACTAATGTTGTCAACTTAACTGCTACATCTGATTCAATTACAATTGGATCAAACGTATCTAGCTTAACAACTACCGGAGTGAGTTTTGAATGGATAGATTGGAATGGAACTGGTTCAACCTTAAGTACTGATTCAGTTTTTAGTTTTGTAATAAATAGTTTAGATACAGCATTCTATATTCTTAAATTAGAACTTTCGGACAATAATTTTAATACTTGGGTATGTTATTATCCTGTACTTGTATATTGGGACAATAATCAGTATGTATCATTTAGAACAGGTAACCCTATGTTCACATCTATAGATGAATCTAATGGTCTTAATTCAAGACAATTAATTAAGATAGTTGATCTTTATGGTCGAGAAGTAAAAACTCTACAGCCAAATCAATTATTGTTTTATTTATATGATGATGGTACAATAGAAAAGAAACTAATTCTTGAATAAATAACAACCCACTCTTTTGAGTGGAATTATTTTTGGTGGGCCTTTCGGTCCTTATTTAGAACCTTTTGATTGAGATAAATTGCTTTGGAAGTGTAAGTATAAATCAACATTATACATTATAATGTAATTTTTACTATCAAAACAGTAGTAATTTTATTATATTTGCACTGTTAAAAAAATCAAATTATTAAATCAAATTATTAAATCAAATTATGAAAAAAATAAAACTTACACTTGTGTTTTGCATGCTGACAATTTCTAACCTAATTTTCGCATCAATTGTACATGTTCCAAATGTAAACGCAACAGTTGCATATTTTACTGGAGGAGGATTTCCTACTCCAATTACATTAACTGTTGATGCTACAGATATAGAATTTACATATACATCTTTTGAGGGTATTAAAGCTCAAAATTGGAATAGTCTAACAGGAAATATTTTCACAGTTACTCCAGCTGGAACATATTCTGATGGACTAAAGTTGTATCAATTTAATGATCCAATTGATGGAAGCAATTTTTTGAATTTTGATGGTGCAACTGCTTACGGACCAAGCCCTATAGCGGCGGGTCAGGAACCAGCAGGAATTCATTATGTTGGTGTTAAAACAGATAACAACAGTTATGCTTGGATAATGATTGATGTTGTGCCTGGAGTTGAATTAATTATAATGGGATATGCATTTGAAGATAATGGTGGGCCTATTGATGCTGGTGATATTGGTATTGTACCTCCAAACTCTGTATATGACATAGTATCAAATTCTACAGTCCATACTACATTGAAGGTTGCAATTGATGCATGTTCTTTAGATGGTACTTTATCAGGTGCTGGACCATTTACATTATTTGCACCAACTGATGCTGCATTTGGTTTATTGCCAACCGGTACGGTTGCTGCTTTGTTAGCGGATATACCACAATTAACAGATATTTTATTGCACCATGTTGTTGGAGACAGTGTATTGTCTACAATGTTATCAAATAATCTTATTGTGTCAACTTTGAATGGAGATGTATTAGTTTCAATTACTAGCGGGGGAGTTTTTATTGAGTCTGGGAATGGAACTATTGCTCAAGTAACAGGTGCTGACATAACAGCAGATAATGGAGTTGTACACGTTATTGATGCTGTTTTATTACCAGCACCTCCAAATTCAATTTATGATATTGTATCAAATTCTACTGACCACACGACCTTAAAAGCTGCAATTGATGCTTGTTCTTTAGATGGCATTTTATCAGGTGTAGGACCATTTACATTGTTTGCGCCAACTGATGCTGCATTTAATTTATTGCCAGCAGGTACAGTTACTGCTTTACTAGGTGATATACCACAATTAACAGATATTTTATTGCACCATGTTGTTGGAGACAGTGTATTGTCTATAATGTTATCAAATAATCTTGTTGTGCCAACTTTGAATGGAGATGTGTTAGTTACGATTAACTCAATGGGAGTCTTTATTGACAATGCTCAAGTAATAGTTGCAGATATAGTGGCTGATAATGGAGTAGTACACGTAATTGATGCTGTTTTATTACCTACAACTACAAGTGTCTCTGAATTAAATCATTTAGATAAAGAATATTCATATTCAATTAACATTCTTGGAGAAAAGATAAATAGAGATTTAAGAAATCAAATAATCTTTGATGTTTATATAGATGGAAGTATAACTAAAAGATATGTGCGTTAGAAATTTATAATACCCCACTAATTTGAGTGGACCTCTCGGTCCTTATTTCGAACTTTTTTATCGAGATAAATTGCTTCGGAAGTGTAAGTATAAATTAACATTAAACATGAAATATAAACTTAAATTATTAACTACTTTTTTAAGTCTCATTATATCTCAATACAGTTTTGCGCAATTCTTAGCGTCCAACCCCATTGAAACTTCATTTACAACTGTTGAAGTTGGCGAAAGAATGCTTAATACTTTCTCCTATGATTTTAATGAAGATGGAATATTAGACCTTGCTTTAGACGGAGGAATGTCCTATCCTCAATCCTTTGAATTTTATCCAGCATCAAATGCAATTATACTAATTGGAAATGGTGATGGAACATTTACACAAAGTGCAACTTCTATTAATTATGCTACGGGTGGCATAAATAACCTATTAGCTATCTCAGATTTTGCTGACTATAATGTAGATGGAAATGTAGATATGCTAGTATATAGTTTCTGGGATAATGGATTTTATCTTTATGATGGAAATGCTAATGGTTTCATGACATTTGATGCTCCAACGTTTTTTAGTTGCTCTACTCATGGATACGAAGCAATTTTTATTGATTATGATGCGGATGGCGATTTAGACATTGTATCTGCATGCTCTGGGTCTCATGCTCCTCTTCTACTAAATGTATTCGACAATACAAACAATTCATTTACTCATAACGTCTATGGAGATGTGAATTCAACCGGCTACTCTCTCGATTTAAAACATGGAGATGCGAATGGCGATGGTAGAATGGACTTTTTTATGCCTATTGATAGAGGTTTTACTTTATTCACACAAAATGCCAATAAATCATTTGAAATGGAATTTTACCAAGAGGGATGGAATAATCCATTGGGCCAACTTCGAGACCATAAACTATTAGTAGATGTAAATCAAGATGGTTCTGATGATGTCATAGCATATAATAGATCTTTCGAGAAGCTCGATGTTTTCAATTCATCAGGACCTCCTGTATTATTTGATCTGTCTTCTAATGCTAATAATTCGTCACCGGAAATAAGGCATATTATATCGGATTATTTTTATGGAGGCTTTATGTACTCACACGATATGGACTTAGACTCAAATACAGATATTGTATTCGTTCAATCCAATGGCAGTGATCTCGACTCCCTTGTAATTGCGTTTGATCCATTCAATATAAATAATTCCCATCAGCTTCAAGCGATTCCATTAGGGGCAGATTGTAGCACTGAAACTGGTAGAGGTATGCTTTTTGAAGATTTTGACAATAACGGATTAGACGATATTTGCTTCTTGGGTTCTGACAATAAAGTTCGTGTAATATTAAACATGAGCCCCCTAATTGGAATTAATAATTTTCAGACGCAACTAACCGAAGGATTAGTTTATCCTAACCCTAATTCTGGGGTATTTTTTATTGATCCAATAATACCATTAAATACGATTGAAAAGGTTAAAGTTTTTAATCTTTCGGGTCAACTTATTTATGAGAGTAGTACATCTAAACAACACCAAATAAATACTGAAGAAATGTTGAGCGGAGCATATATCGTAGTGATTAAGCTTGATAATAGTTTGCTTTATGCTAAAATAGTTATTGAATAATTAATAATAAGTTTTAGAAGAAGAGTTTAGATAGGGTAGTTTTTGCTTTGTATTTATATTTGCTTTATCAAAGAAAGTTCTGATATTTTTAATAGTATGAAGTCCAAATCTAATAAGCTTCATTGAAAACTACTATCTGAATTTAACAAGTAGACTTTTATAGTTATCTTGTATTGTTTTGATGATAACTGATTTATCGGCCTTGAGTCCGTCAAAGATATCTATTTGATTAAATTCTCGCATATTGGAATCCCCCCAAAGACTAAATTCAATAATTATAGGGGTTAAACGAATCCCTTTTTCCGTTAACAAATAAATATTTTCTTTTTTGTTATTTGGTGCTTTTGTTTTGAAAATCAGTTTATAAGATGCTAATAATTTTAATCTAGCAGATAAGATGCTAGGAGCAATTCTTTCATCTGAATCAGAAATTTTTTTGAAAGTTTTTTTATGTTTAATGAGCATATCTCTAATAATTAACAAAGACCATTTATCGCCTACAATATCAAGTGTAGAAGAGATTGGACAGCCAGAACGAAATTCTTTTTTCATTTTTTATAAGTTATTACTATTAATTCGATAGTAATGATTACTTTTGCTATTGAATTAAAAGCAAAAATACAAAAATTATTAGGTAAAGAGTTTCTCAGCTACTGCACTTATACGATCTGTTAACATACATTAGGTAAGATCATCATTTATCTTTAAGAACTATACTAGTAAAAATTTAAATATAATATTTAGAATGATTTCAAAGAAGGAGATGTTAAACACAAACGAAAACATTAAGAAAAATAAAATAATACCATCATTATTTTTAATTTGTTGTCTAACGTTTATGACCTCCACTGCTTTTGGTCAAAATAATAGTACATCAAGTAATTTAGAACAGCTTAACAGTCTTAAAAAATCATTGAAAAAAGTTTCCAGTTCTGATTTAGGCTCCTCCATATCCATAAGTGAAGGTATAAAGGCTTATACCTTTAAAGGAGATCTTCTAAATAAAGAGGATTTACAATCTGCAATATCATATGGGTTGATGGATACAGAATCTGAAGTTTATGTTGATGCTAACAATGAAATCTCATTGATTGTATTTTCTAAAAAAGAAGAAATTGTCGTAAATAAAATTCATGCTAAAGGGTTGAAAAAAATTAGTGAAGAAGATTTTTTTAATAGAAGGAACCGCTTTGAGGATGAAAACTATACCTTTTATGGTGCTCATAATGAAAAATTAATGCCAGAAGATGCCCTTAATAAATTCAAAAGTGGGATGTATAAAGTTGATGCCTATTGTGATGATAACGATCAGTTTAAGCTAGCTTACATTCTTAAAATGACACAAGAACAGATGAACCAAGGCATGGAAGAAGCTATGAAAATGCAAAATGATTTTGAAGCTAAATTAAAAGGTAATCCTTTCCCAGACTTTACATTAACAGATCTATCAGGTACTACACACACTTCAGAGAGTATTAAAGGAAAAGTTGTTGTTATTAATTTATGGTTTACCGCTTGCTCACCTTGTATACATGAAATGCCAGAGTTAAATAAGATTGTTGATGCTTATAAAGAAATTGAGGATGTCCTATTTTTAGCATTTGCCCTCGACCCAAAACCTCTTGTGGATAAATTCCTAAAAAAACACAAATTTGATTATAATATCATACCAGAAAGCCAAGAATATATTACAAAAAAACTCAATCCACCCGGATACCCAACTCATATTGTTTTAGATAAAAATTTAAATGTAGTCTTTTTGTTTTCTGGATATACGCCCCAAGCTGGTGAAGCAATTAAGAGTTATATTAATTCAGAATTAAAAAAGTAAATTAAAATTAAATTAAAATTATGTTAGCAGGACATTTTACAACCGCATTAATAGCAAAACAAAAATTCCCAAAAGGTGAGTTACTTTATTTTCTAATTCTATCACAATTACAAGATTTCTTGTGGTTTCTCTTTCATTATTTAGGACTTGAATCAACCAGTCCAAGTGATGCCTTTGATGCTACTTTAAGTAATATGGTAGTAGATATGTTGTACAGCCACGATTTGTTACCTCAATTATTTTGGTTGGCAATTGTTTTCGTACTTGGGAAACTTCTATTCAAAAGCACCAAAATAGGATTAGTAAGTGTAGTTTTAGTTTCAATCCATTTTGTTTTAGATTTCTTTTCAGGTCATACGCACCACATTTTTGGGGCAGACACAATGGAAGCCGGTCTTGGATTGTATGCTTCTAATCCTTATTTAGCCATATTAATAGAAGCCTTATTTAGTATTGGAGCTTTATGGTATTTCTTTGCAGAAGAAACGAAAAAAGGAATTATTAGAACTACAAAAAATAGAATTGCAATTATTTCTGTCTTTGCTTATGGAATCATTTTCATGCTACTGATTGCAACAAAATCTTTTAGAGAGTTATTTAGTATTCCAGATTTTGATTTAGGATTTAATACCAATATGCCTACTCTCATTTTTACATACGCAGGAATGCTTTATTGCTTAAATTACTTTGTACCAAAATTTACGATTTACAAAAAATAATAAGTTAATGTTTGAAGGAATATTAAGTTTTATTAAGGAGTTAAAAATTCGGAACGAATACTTGTTTTATTTCGGTTTGTTTTGTTTCTCTCTATCAATAATATTTATTGTTTTAACTAAATTTACTAGTATCCAAGTTCACGGAGTAAACGCTTGGTTTAAACCCTTTAAGTTTTCTGTTTCAATAGCATTATTTTCTTGGACAATGCTTTGGTACTGTCATTATTTGCCAAATTTTAATGTAATACCATTTAATTGGGTGGTTATTATTTTGTTTGGTTTTGAACTTATCTATATCGCATTTCAAGCATCAAAAGGACAATTATCTCATTTTAACTTTAATACACCACTTTATTCTGTATTATATTCGTTAATGGGCTTAGCGGCTGTCATTGTTACACTTTATACTGCTTATATTGGGTTCCTCTTTTTTACACAGTCCTTTCCAAATTTACCAAGTTATTATGTTTGGTCCATTCGTTTAGGGATATTAATTTTTGTTGTTTTTTCATTTGAAGGAGGTTTAATGAGTTCTCAGATGAGTCATAGCGTTGGTGCCGTAAATGATAACTCGAATTGGTGGATTATAGGTTGGAGTAAAACTGTAGGCGATTTAAGAGTTTCTCACTTTATAGGTATGCATGCTTTACAGTTACTACCATTGCTTTCATTCTATTTTTTTAAAAGTACAAAAGCAACAATTATTATTTCAATATTTTACGGAATTTTAGCAACAACAACTCTAGTACAAGCATTAAATGGTAAACCTATTATTACTCAAAAAAAATAATCTGAACAAAAATTGAAATATAACAATGTATTTCTTGTTATAAAATCCTTTAGAAATTAGAAGTAATCTTTACGATAAAAGTGATTCTAACTTTACTTTTTGAATTTCCTGTTCGTCAATAGAATATCGCGGGGCCTTATTGATATCGAATTCAAGTTTAATATTTTAAAAAATAAGAGATTACTCAGATAATCGAATAAATTTCTTAAGTTTGATTTTGTAGATTGGTTAGCGGTGCAAAATGTGGTACAAATTTTAGTTTTAAAGCTTGCTGTAATCTAGTGAAAAGGGTAGAGGTTGTAATCCTGCTACCCCGACTTTTTTTCTTTTTATATTTCCAATAAATTTTCTGTATCATTGTAGAATGAAAAAACTACTACTTATATTACTTTGCTTGCCTTTGTTTTCTTTGGGTCAAAGCAGTCCTAATTTATTGCGTTCTACCATTTCAAATAGTGGAAGTAGCACGCAACCAAACAATAAATATATAGTACAACAATCTGTAGGGCAAATCAGCCCAATAGGTTTGAAAGAGACTAATGCGCATTCTGTTAGGCAGGGTTTTATACAGCCTGCACAACTTAAGCGTATGTTGGTAGCTAGTAATGCTGCTGATTTATTGGTAAGTGTTTACCCAAACCCTACAACAGATAAGATAATACTTGCTTTTAATGAGCTAGTTACTGGAAAAGTAAACCTCTCTATTTATGATCAGATGGGAAAACTAGTAATGGAAGAAAATAAAGAAGGGCAAGCAGAGCTTAGTTATTCCTTAGCTAACTTAGCGGCAGGTAATTACTTTGTAAAAGTAAACACAGCTAATAAAGAATATGTTACACAAATATCAAAACAACAATAAATCTTAAATAACCACAACAACTATGAAAAAGTATATCCTTTTAGCAAGCGCACTATTTATTGGCGTATTTACTAGTGAGGCACAAGAAAAATCGTATAATATTAATTTTATCAATTTAGAGAGTGGTATGAATCTTTCTCAATTTGATTTTTCTGATTCAGAAATAACTGCATTTAAAAATGGAAGTTTTTCACCTTCTCAGCATCAAGCTTTGTCGCTTGGATTTAACTTAAAGGGAGACTTAAATCTTGAGTTAGGAGCAGCTTACGATAAGTATCAAGTAATAGGAAAACCTATTGATATGACTAGTTCTCATCTTTCTTATGATCTAAACTATGTTTCAGCAAGTTTAGGTTTAGAATATAGCTTTCCAGTACAAGATAAAGTAAGCTTATTGTTAAATGGTGGTATGGCTTACAACTATTT
>Ga0209223_10004110_pt1 | contig 13510 bp, 9 predicted proteins | sample COG_06_FD_184750 | JGI IMG/M metagenome (GOLD analysis project Ga0209223, IMG submission 184750) | Pelagic Microbial community sample from North Sea - COGITO 998_met_06 (SPAdes) (version 2) | ecosystem: Environmental > Aquatic > Marine > Neritic zone/Coastal water | place: Helgoland, sampling...
AGCGTACATCTTCTGGCAGGTCGATACGCTTTACTCGCACATCAATAATTTCGATACCCAAATCCGCAGCTGTAGTCTCATTTAGACTCGCTGTTAGAGCTAGCATCAACTGATCTCTCTCCCCAGCAACAACTTCCGCAAGAGTACGGTTACCGATCTGGTCACGCAGACCATCGTTAATACGTTCCGCAAGTAAGCTGCCGGCTGTTGTTGTGTTACCACGTGTTGAGACATAGAACTGACCCACGTCGACGATGCGCCACTTTGCGTAGGAATCGACTTCCAGTGCCTTTTGCTCAAGCGTTAGAAATCGACGTCGAGGCGCGTCTTCGGTCAATATCCGCGCGTCGAATTTACGCACGTTATTGACCCAGGGAATCTTCACATGCAGACCTGGGTCGATAGATTCTTGCACCAATTCACCGAACTGCAGCATCACAGCTCGCTCTGTTTCCTTTACAACGAAAAGAGAATTGCTTAAGACTGTGACGACGAGAAAAATAAAACCAATTGTTATAAAATTTTTCATTATCGATTTCCTCGTCCAGTAGTAGGTAGCCGCGAACGATCTACGCTGTTTGTACTATTTGGTCCCGGTAGAAATGGCGCCAACTGGTCTGCCAAATTCCTCAGGTCGGTCGTAGTATTATTCGAATTGATGCTTGAAGTGCTCTGCTCCATAAGCTTGTCCAATGGCAGAAACAACATATTGTTGCCACCTTCGACATCGACCATGATCTTGCTGCTAGCTGTCATCACGTCTTCGAGCGAGTCGATGTAGAGCCGCTGTCGAGTCACCTCAGGAGACTTTAAATATTCCGTGAGCAGTTGGTCGAAGCGAGAGGCATCACCAGTTGCTTCAGCCACGACCTCTGCGCTATAGGCGTTTGCAGCTTCAATGCGCCGCTGTGCTTCACCGCGAGCCTCAGGAATAATCTGATTCGAATATTGCTGAGCTTGGTTCTGCACACGCTGCTCGTCTTCTCTGGCGCGGATCACGTCATCGAAGGCCGGACGAACAGCATCAGGTGGCTGCGCATCCACCACGTTCACCTGACTTACAAAAATGCCGGTATTGTAGACGTTCATGTAATTCTGCAGGCGCTCGTGCACATCATCCGCGATGCGATCGCGACCTGTGGTAAGAATCTGGTCCATGAAGTTGCCGCCAACTACGTGGCGAATGGCTGATTCGGACGCGTTGTCCAGACTAAGCTCTGGGTCCTGCACCGCGATCACATACTTCACTGGATCCTGAATTAGATATTGCACGGTGACTGCTATATCGATGATGTTTTCATCGGTAGTCAACATCGCGCGATTTTCATAGGTCTTCGCATTCAATTCGGAGACGTTAACCAAGCTAACTTCATCAATGACCGGTGGATTCCAATGCAAGCCCGGCTGCACTGTCAAATCCAGCACCCTACCGAAGCGCAAGACAACGCCGCGTTCAGCTTCGTCAACGATATAGAAGCCCATGAATGCCCAGATGACAACTACCAGGGCTACTAATCCTGCGATTAGACCCGCGGACAAACCACCGCCGCCGCTTGACGAAGAACCAGTAGAACTAGAGCCGCCGCTGCCCCCGCCGAACAGGCTATTGAATTTTTTGGTCAGGTTGCGCACAACCTCATCGATATCAGGAGGCCCCTGGTCGCTGCCTTTACGACCGCCCCCCCAAGGATCTTTGTCGTTTCCATTTCCGTTATTTCCAGGTTCATTCCAAGCCATTGGCTTCTCCATAGCTTTCTAAAGACAGATAGGTCGATTTTAGCTAATAATTGTTCATTTACACAGCAATTTGCACTTTCAAAGGGCGATCCGATACGATTAGGCGACTGTTGCCTTATCCTCGACTGCCAAATTAGTCTGCTCCTGCACTGCAATAATGTGACTTATAACTTCTGTACCACTTTGTTTAAGAAGTCGATCGAGGTCTGCGCGCGGCAGTTTGACCCGCAGCTCATAGAAACCTTCTTCGTCTATATGTTCTTCCTCGATGAATCCGCTGTCGTAAAGCTGGCTGCGAAGCTTCGTCTCACTGGGTGCGATCCTCAGTGTCTCGACAGCCATATTCCCTGCTAGCAACTCGCTCATCGCGCTCTGCAATAGATCCATACCCGCACCAGTCTTTGCAGACACCCAGACCTTTATGGCCTTTCCCTTCTCGTTGCGCTGAATATGTGGCTCGACACCTGGAAGCAGATCGATCTTGTTGAACACCAGCAGCTGCGGCACAGACTTCGCACCTATTTCTGCTAAAACCTTATCGACCTCAAAAATGTGATCTGGATGAAATTCATTTGCCGCATCCACGACATGAATCAGCTGGTCCGCCTGTGCTGTCTCCTCGAGCGTAGCACGAAACGCCTCAACCAGTTGGTGTGGTAGATGGCTGATGAAGCCCACTGTGTCGGCGACGATCACCGGCCCGTAGTTTTTTAAGGTGAGGCGGCGTAGTGTCGAATCCAAGGTAGCGAACAATTGGTCCGCCGCGTAAGTATGCGCATGGGTCATCTTATTAAATAGTGAAGACTTACCAGCATTGGTGTAGCCAACCAGAGATACCGTTGCCACCTCCGAACGACGCCTAGAGCGACGCCCCTGGTCGCGTTGCCCACGCACTTTCTCCAGACCTTTATTAATGGCATTGATGCGGTGCCCAATCATGCGTTGATCGAGTTCCAGCTGTTTCTCACCCGCACCGCGCATGCCGATACCACCCTTCTGTCTATCTAAATGAGTCCACCCGCGTTTCAAACGCGTGCTGAGGTGTTGCAACTGCGCCAACTCTACCTGCAGCTTTCCTTCGTGGCTGCGCGCGCGTTGCGCGAATATATCCAGAATCAACCCGGTGCGATCGAGTACGCGGCACTTAAGTTCCGCTTCTAAGTTCCGTTCTTGACTGGGAGAGAGTGTGTGATTGAACAGAACAAGTCCTGCTTTATGGGCAAGAACGGCGGCTTGAATCTCTTCAAGCTTGCCGGATCCTATAAAAAGGTTTGGTGAGGGTGCCTTTCTGGAGCCTGTGATGAATTCCACCGGCTGGACGCCAGCGGAGATTGCCAATTCTTCAAATTCGGCTGAGTCTTCTCGTTCTCTCTCTGAATCTATAATGAGATGAACAAGGATAGAGACTTCGCCGGCATCGGGCCTGTCAAAAAACAATCAATTACCTCATTGAGGAATGCTAAAGCGCGTTACCCGGTTCGCCAGCGTCATCTTCGGTTACTTCAACTACTTCGACTGGGCTCTGCATCGGCACTTTTACATTGCGCGCGGGGACGACTGTTGAGATTGCATGCTTGTAGACCATCTGGCTTACAGCGTTCTTCAACAAAATCACAAATTGGTCAAATGACTCGATCTGGCCTTGCAGCTTAATTCCACTAACCAAGTAGATGGACACCGGAATACGCTCCTTGCGAAGCACGTTTAAAAATGGATCTTGTAATGTATGTCCTTTAGACATTCTTTATTCCCCTTACAATCGAAACCTACAAAGCCGGGACTCTCCCATCTCGATAGCGAGAACTCGATGGAGAGGACGGTTCTAAGATCTGCGGACTTCCTATAAAAAAGTATCAATCTCTAAATCTTGCATACCACCTATATAGAGATGGTATCCATGTATTTCAAGACATGTTGTACTGATTGATGCGATGAATTACTCAAACTTTGCAGGTTTGGCCAACTACGCAGCCAAGTGTGCTGCCTTTTGGCGAGTTGTCTGGTGGCAATGATACCCGTTTCAACCATACCATCATAGTCAATTTCGCCGTCCAGATGCTGCCAAACCTGCCTGTATCCCACTGATTTTATTGATGGAAGTTGGTTGCTGAGGTCCCCTCGCGAACGTAAAGCCCGCACCTCGTCGATCAAGCCCTCATTAAGCATCTGCCGGAACCGCGTCTCTATTTGATTATGTAATACGCCGCGATCTTCTGGTTGGATTCCGAAAAAATGTAAATTATAAGGAAGTTTTGCTTCCTGCCTCGCGTGCATTTCAGCATGAAGGCTAGTCATTGTCTTGCCTGAGACCCTATATACCTCCAAAGCTCGTTGAATTCTCTGCGGATCGTTCGGATGAATTCTAGCTGCTGAATCCGGGTCGACCGCCGCCAACTGCTGGTGCACTGCCCCCCAGCCCTGTTCTTGGGCTAACTTTTCGATCTCACTGCGGATCTCGGGATTGGCATGAGGCATATCAGCAAGACCATCTCTTAAGACGCGGAAATACAGCATCGTGCCACCAACAAGCAGGGGGGTATCGCCAAGGTCTAGTATCTCGTCAATTTCCCTAAAAGCATCTGTTCTGAACCGCGATGCCGAATACGGCACGGCTGGATCGATGAAATCGATCAATCGATGGGGCGCTATATCCAACACTCCCTTGTCCGGCTTAGCTGTGCCGATATCCATCTGTTGATAGATCTGGGCCGAATCCACGCTGACAATCTGAAACGGATGCTGACGCACCAAGTCGACAGCAAGGGAGGTCTTACCCGATGCGGTCGGGCCCATCAGACAAATCACATTGGGTTTAGAAGAGGAAGAATTCATAGGAAGAGATTGTACGCGACTAGGGAGGAAGTGCGTTCTCGATTTTACTGCCCACGGAGAAAGAGTTTATCCAGCTCATTCAGGCTCTGATACACCCAAGTTGGTCTGCCGTGATTGCACTGACCACTGCGCTCGGTGGCTTCCATGTCGCGAAGCAGCGCGTTCATCTCAGGGGTCGTTAGATGGCGATTAGCGCGAACCGAACCATGGCATGCCATGGTGGAGAGCAGTTCATCCTGATGCGCTTGAATGCGATCGCTGCTGCCGTATTCGAGAACATCGGACAGCACATCGCGCACCAGTTGTTCGATATTGGCGTTACGCAATATCGAGGGAACCTGTCTGACTACTATCGATTCCGCAGCGACTCTCTCAAGTTCGATACCAATAGTGAGTAAAGCTTGTTGTTCAGTCTCCGCGCAGTCGGCCTCGCCCTGACTCACCGCGATAGACAAAGGAACGAGTAAGGGTTGCATCTTCAACTCTTCATTCTGGCAAGCTGTCTTCATGCGCTCGTAGGTGATGCGCTCGTGCGCCGCATGCATGTCCACCGTGATCAGCCCTTCCTTATTCTGCGCGAGAATATAAATTCCATGCAGTTGTGCTATGGCGTACCCCAGCGGTGGCACTTCTGCATCGTCTGCAGTGAGCTTCGCGAAATTTTCCAACTGACTCTGTATCGTGCCGGCATCAGGTTGCCCCGTGTTCGGCCTGTAGGAATAACTAGTCGAAGCCGGTTCTCCAAGTGACAGATTACTCTGATCACTGAAGTTTCCAGCCGTATAGTTTGAGCCTGGACCGGCTGCAAAATCTCCTCCAACACTGCCGCTATGCATAGCAGCGAACGGATCACTGCCCTGCCCGTAGTTCTGTCCATAGTTCTGTGCGTTATCTGCGAGCCGATCGGACGGCCTAAGTTCTGCTAACGCCTTGTGCAATGAACTGAACAGAAAGTCATGCACGAGGCGGCTGTCGCGAAAACGCACCTCATGCTTCGTTGGATGCACATTCACATCAACAGCAGATGGCGCTAATTCCAGGTACAACACATAGGCAGGATGGCGCCCATGAAACAACACGTCGCGATAGGCCTGCTTCACGGCGTGTGTCACTAGCTTGTCGCGAATGATGCGACCGTTCACATAGAAATATTGCAAGTCTGCCTGGGAGCGCGAAAAGGTCGGCAGGCTTACCCAACCCCAGAGACGCAGACCCTGGCCTTCCATTTCTACGAACACAGAACTCTCAACAAAGGCAGGACCGCACACCAGAGCGACGCGTCGCTGTTTTTCCTGATCGGATTTTGCTGGAAGCAGTTTGCGAATCACGCGCTGATTGTGAGTAAGTGAGAACTGCACATCGAAGCGACTCAGCGCAATACGTTTTAGAATCTCATCGATTCGCGAGAATTCCGTCTTCTCTGTTTTCAGAAATTTCTTGCGCGCCGGCGTGTTGAAAAATAAGTCTCGCACCTGGACCGTGGTTCCGCGAGAGTGTGCGGCGGGCGAGAGCATGACATCCATCTCCTGCCCCTCGGCGACGACCTTCCAGCCGCTATTGTCGCCGCTAGCTGCGGCCACATCGGCGTCTGCCCTTGAGGTCATAGTCAGGCGTGAGACCGAGCTGATACTGGCTAGCGCCTCGCCACGAAAGCCCAGACTGGCGATATTTTCTAGGTCTTCGAGGTCGGTGATTTTACTAGTGGCGTGCCGGCTAAGCGCCAACTCTAAGTCCTGCTTATGAATGCCTAGCCCGTCATCCTTGATCTTGATTTGTTTCGTACCGCCCTGCTCGACTTCGATCTCTAGCCGACTGGCGCCGGCATCCAGAGAGTTCTCCATCAACTCCTTAACGACCGAGGCCGGACGCTCGACAACCTCCCCCGCAGCAATCTGATTCGCGAGGCGTTGACTGAGAAGATTAATCCGTGACATTGGCAAGTAGCAGCGCAAGAGAATAGGGTTAGCATTGTAGCACCAACCACGAGCAAAACTATGGGAACCAGCAAGAGAAGAAGCTAACTAAAATAGAGCTAGGATGCCGGTATTTTTAGAATCTGCCCGACCATGATGCGATCGTTAGTGATGTTGTTTACCTGGCGCAAACTGCCCAGACTAACTTGATACCGCTGCGCGATTTCGGAGAGCGTTTCCCCGCGACGAATCGTGTGCTCTTCCGGCTCCCCTGCGCCGACTCCCGGAATAGTAAGTTCCTGACCTACGTGAATCGTGTTCGAGGAGAGGCTATTCACCGATTTCAATTTCGCCAGACTAACGTTGTAGCGCTGCGCGATTACCGACAGGCTATCGCCGCGCTTTACCCTATAAGTGCCAGGCATGGGCACGATGCCGCTTGCCTTCTGCCAGGCGACAAGAGACCCTTCCGGCGGTGCCTCATAGAAATAATTCATTACGCCCTGCGCTATGCCGCGTGCGAGCTTCTGCTGGAAGGCAGACGTGTTAAGCCTTCTGGCTTCATCAGGGTTCGTGAGATAACCAGTTTCAATAAGCATCGAAGGTATGTCCGGCGACTTCAACACTTCCAACGATGCCTGCTGCACCTTGTCGCGGCGCAGACGTGTTATGCCATCTAAGGATTCCAAAACACGAGTACCGGCGATCAGACTCTGCTCCATGCTCCATGCCATCTGCAGTGAGACAAGCGTAAGTGCGACATCGTCATCCCAGGAACTAAGGTTAAGATCACCGCCAACACCGCCTAGCAGGTCGGCGTTATTTTCCTTCTGCGCGACACGTCGAGAATTTTCGCGGTCGGCTCTATCACCCGACAATGCATAGATAGTCAGGCCGTTGGCACGGCTGGTGCGATACCAATCGGTATGCACAGCGACGAAGAGATCGGCACGCTGCTCGCGGGCGATTTCAGAACGGCGCTGTAGTTCAACATAGTAGTCGCCGTCACGAATCATAATCGGCGTGTAACCTGGCATCCTTTCAAGTTGGTCGAATAAAGCGCGCGCTATTTTTAGCGTGATGTTCTTCTCTCTTAACTTGCCATCAAAGCCAATACCGCCGGGATCTTCGCCACCGTGTCCGGCCGAGATCGCAACAATGATATTGCGACGCTCATTGCTACGCGGCGCACTAGAAGAATTCGAGGATACGGGGTTAGTGTTTTCCGGCGCGTCAGCAGATGTCGACTCGTCATACAGATCAACAACCAGACGGTCGCCTTGTTCGCTATTTGGTGCGAGGGTAAAACTACGCGGCTCAACCTCGGTAACAAGATCAATTACCATACGCAGCGTGTCGCCATCGCGAATCGCACTGCGCATGCCACTGACCGGGCTCTCATTGAAGTCCAGGCGGGACAGATCGCCACCAAAAGACGAACCTTCTATATCGATAACCACACGGGCGGGGTTGGAGAGTGTGAAGAGCTTGTATTCCATCTCGCCAGACAGATCGAATACCAGGCGAGTATGGTCCGGTGCACGCCACACTCTAACCTCTTCCACACTAGCCGCAGACACAGCAAAGCTGGCCAGCAGGATACAAACTGCTAGAGCCAGGGTAAGACAGCGACTGCTATCCCTAATACTGCTTAGAGTGTGTTGTGATTTCATGACAAATTCTTAAGACCTACTCCACGTTGTCTAATACAACGGCCTCAGGGCCATAATCTTTTGGCAATTATGGCGCCTTTCTCCGTAAGAGTTTGACAAGTAAGGCACCGACCCGTTCCCTGATCGGCAATATCGATCACCAAATCCGCGCCAGGAAGCCATTTCGCGCCCTTCTCGGCCCATTCCACGAGACAGAGATTAGACTCGGCGAAATACTCATCAGTACCGAGATAGGCCACTTCTTCGGGGTCCGCCAGTCGATAGAGATCGAAGTGATAGATGTTACAAAGCTCAAATTCATAGGGCTCTACCAAGGTATAAGTAGGGCTCTTCACTGCACCGGTATAACCAAAGGCGCGCATGAATCCGCGGCTAAGGGTTGTCTTACCAGCACCAAGGTCGCCTTGGAGATAGATCATGCCGCCTAAATGGGGGATACCCATCCCTTCAAAGACTGCATCACCCGCCCTGCTTTCCTGAAATGTCGCGGCAGCTAGTTCAGCACCAAACTCAAGAGTGGCTGCTTCATCTGATAAATTTATTTGGTTCACTGGACACATAGCTACAAGTATAAAGCAGAAAGGCTTATTGGCGGGAGTTGCTGTAGCTATTAGAATAAATTTTTAACGAATAGAGATAAATGGGTTCAGAGCAAATATACGTTATCGTAGATTTATCCTGAACGCATTTATTTACTTCCCAACTGAATACAAAAAAAGCCAGGGCACCCACATGCCCTGGCTTTTCCTGCGACAGGACTGAATGCCAACATCAGTCTGTCGATTAGCAACGCTTTTAGCCGCCGGGGGTAAAATCGATAGACACGAAGAACTGACGATAGAAGTTATTGATCAATCTAGACTCAAAGCCTCCTATCTGTCCAGTCAACGTAGGCTTGTAATCTAAGAGATTGTTCACTCCAGCAGACAGGGTAACTGCGCTGTTGAAGAAATCTTCCATGAAATACGAGTAGCGCACATCGATGATAGGGTCCTCATCAATTTCACTGGGGGGCACAAACTGTCCATCAAATTGGTACAAGTCAACTATCTGGGCGTCATGATCAACAGCACTGAACCAGCTTACCGACATTGACGCACTGTGATTGTTTCGGAACCAATTGTTTTGCCACGCCATTTTTATTTTCGGAATTGGAGGGGCGATATTAGTTCGCGCGTTCTGTTTTCCGAGAACATCTACAGGATTACCTTTCTTGTCTGTAAAGAGATAATCTGTATAGACCGTGGCATTGAGACGTGTGTTGAATGTTCCCCAATCGCTTGGAGTAAAGGAGTATTCCGCTTTCATGTCGAACAAGCTGACATCAAATTGTGCTACGTTGGCTGACTGAATCAGCACAAGTGCCACACGGCCATCAGGGTCGCGGAAGATATTCCCGCCGGCACCACCAACAGGCTGAGCAGCTAACCAAGCATCAGCTGTCTGTCGAGAAGCTGAGCCGGGAGTGGAGTCATAGGTCCCTTCAGTCAGGCCAGTATCCCGAAGCATAGCAGCGAACTGGTTCCGAGTTACGTCATCCTCAGTTAGAGTACGAATTCGGTCAGTATATTCAATTTCCTGATAGTCCATGGACAACTCAAAGCCTTCAAGCTTGCCCTCTGCCTGCCAAGTGAATCCAACATTAAGAATCTCTGCCTGTTCTGGGCCCAGATTTGGATTGCCCGATTGACATTTCAATCCGCCAAGCAGCAGTTGCCCGCTGAAGTCGTCACTACCGCTGTACATATCACCGCAGTTTTCGTTGGTAGTAGCCGCTCGGGTCTGGAATGAGGTCGGTGCCAAGAAGCTTTCGCCCCAGGACGCTCTTAGTGCTAATCCAGGAATTATTTCATACCGCGCGGAAAGCTTGGGTGTAGTGGTCGACAGACCTTGGTCAGTAAATTGCTCACTTCGTACCGCAGCCTTGATGGCCAGATTATCTAAGATAGGAACTTCGATCTCAGCAAACACTGAGCGGACTGCAGAGTTAAATACTTCGTCGCCTGCTATAGGCTCGCCATTCACTCCCCAGATGAAATTTTCTCCTGCAGCTTCGAATGGCTCTTGAAAAGTGCGCTCTTCCAAGTCACGCCATTGAAAGCCAAAGGCCATTTGCACAGCACCGGCCGGCACATCAAATACTTCGCCCGTGAGCATAGTTTCAAAAACATCCAGAGCTTTACGTGAATTTTCCTGGTTTGGATTTCGGTACTGCATCCAGTTATTTAGTTCTTTGGTGTTTTCAAATCCCTGCTCATAAAATGGAGATCGAGGGTCTCGAGAGCCGAAGGGATTAAACCACTGATCACCGGTGACGCCACCTTCCCCACGAAGAGCTAGCTGCAGGCGGGATGCGTAGACACCTGAGACATCGCGTTTATTGGAGCTTTCTTGCTTGGTGTAGTAGGTATAACCAGACCAACTAGTGTTGCCGAGGTCATAATCTGCAGACAGCTTTATGCGATTGGTTTGATAGAGCCCCTCGAACAGACGAGATGTGTCGTCAGTAATGCCATCAGCCAAGTACTCTGCCAGGGGATGAGTATAAATTCTCCACAAGTCAGGGGCCACGTCAAACCCATAAGGGTTGGCAGGGTGCTCCTCTGGGATCACTAGCATTGATCGGTTATTGGCCGGATTAGGCGAAGCATAGGTGCTTCTGTCTCGGTTAACACGCGCGTGGTTATTCATCATGAAGCCAAAAGTCAACCAGTCGGCAGCTTCCCATTGAAGGTTGTTATATACGTTATATTCTTGTTGGTGCAGAACCACTTCATTCTGTGCGCTGTACTCAAAAGTACAGAAGTTACCACTGTGTATGGTTCCAGATGGCAGGGGAGAGGGGCCGTAGCCATGGGTTGGCGTGCCTTGGTTAAACGTTCCGCATGAAGGGTCTAGCAAGCGCGGACCCGTCAGTGTAGCTCCGCTCTTTCCTCTTAATGGAAGGGTGCTAAGGTCGTCAGGAACCCCCTCAAGCTGCTTAAATGATCCAGGGTTTCCGGAACTGGAGGTGCCTCGGGATACATTGTGTTCGCGTCCGCGCTCGTACCACATAAGGGGTGTACGCTGATAGGTTTCGGCGGATCCGACATAACTGATACCGTTGTCCCATGACTTACCCCATAGCGCGGAGACACGCATTTCTTCCATCTTTCCATCTTCAGGCCTCTGATAAAAAGTACGGAATTTAGCTCCGTCGTATTCCTTGATGGGAATCAGGTTGACCACGCCGGCCACCGCGTCGGATCCATACAGCGCGGAACCACCATCCAGCACCATTTCCATCCGTTCCATCGCGATGTCTGGGAAGGCGGTATTCAAGCGCGAATCGATTGTACGTACACCATCTACCAATGTCAGAGTGGAGTTTTCACCCAGACCACGTAGGTTAAAACTGGCCCCTAGAGCGGTTTGTGGGCCGTCCTGGCTACCAAGCACAACGTTGATAACATCAACGTTCTGAACATAGCTCAGCTCGCGTATGTATTCCGACATATTCGGCGTGCCTGATGCTAGCAGGTCGGCACCAGTGACTGTATCTGCAGCGGTATCCTGCGAGAACGCACTATTCCTAATGTAGGAGCCTGTTACGACAATTTCTTCAACCTCTTCATCTTGGGCTTGGGCTATTACCGGCGCTACGAGTGAAGACATGAGAGCCGTGTGAATTAGATATGAAAGCTTCTTACGTCGAAATTTATTGGGCATTTATCCTCTCCTTGGCTGCACGTTCGAGGCATACAATCCGTCCTCAAGTGCTGCTCGTAATTTTAATAAGTACTCCCTGAGTAAGTTTCACTGCATCTCGTGACAACAATATTCAGCGAGCAGCATGATCCCTTAAGCAATAAATTAGCATATAGTTATATAACATTGTAGTGTTATATAAGGTTTATAAGCTTTATAAGTTATGGCTTGGGCTTATGAAATATATACGCACCGAAGATAGCGCGCTTATGGCAGGGACTGCGCAATGCCCGCAGGCAGGACCCTCGCGCTCGCGGTGCATGCAGTAATTCAAATCGGTGGTAAGGGGACCCGGCACAATGGTGTATAAGCACACATCCCACCGGTTACAAATTATTACAAACTAGAGAGATATCCAGTATCGACTGACAACTATCCATATCTTCGCCACGCATCTTTGCGCCCGGAGAAATCTAATTTTTTTAGAACTAACTTATCAATGCCATTTACTGTAGTTATTATTTCATTGTGTAACACGAACACGCTGGTAAGCGTTGCTCCAACAGCACTGATCTAGGCCATCGCTATCAGAGGAATTCCAATTATCCAACCGGGCGCGAATCATATACTCACCAGGTTCAGTGAAGGTGGCCATAACCCTCGCCGGGCCCGTGCCAGCAGGTATTGAAACTCTAGATGCAGCTGCCGGTATCATTCCGCGGGTTGATCGAGCTGGAGTTGTAATGAAAGGCGTAGAAGCATGTTCAGTAAAACTCACTTCACCAGGACCCTGATGCTTATACCATATGACGCGGGAATCAAGGGGCTTGGCAAAGAGAGGATTTGAAGGATCACGCACGGACGGATCTTCGGTCTCAACCTCCAAAGTAAGCGGGACGCCGACGGAAATTGTTCTAGTATTAACCGCTACGACACCTTCAGGGCCAGATCCACGACTTTCATTTTCAAACCAAATAAATGGTTGAACACTGCCCTGTGGCCGTGGATTTCTATCAAGTTCATAGGCACTCGACCCGCGCTCGCCAGGCACTTTAAGCTCTTCTAAATTATCGGTTTTGATGTGCCACCAAACAGACTCATCCTTCATTGATGCTGGAATAGTGACCCCAAAGACTCCTGGATGTCGGCCTGAAAAATAAATGTCAGGCTGCATCCCGTCCAACTGAGCTGGTTCAATGCGATTGTTCGCACCCAATGGGACAATTACATCTTCAGCGTTTCTGTTGTGGTACCCAAACGAGACAGTGACAGTGCCGTCCTCGTTAGCATACCAACCTTCCATAAAAGGAATTATTGGTATGCCTGCCGGGGAGGGCGGACGTAAAGGCCTTACTGTTTGCTGTGCATTAGCAGAAACTACCATTACAACATTTACTAATAACGTCAAAGCTACACTTGCCACAACTGGTCTAACACTTCTCATGAATATCAGTCTCCAATATTATTAGATCTATAGCGGGAGTTGTATTGTGTAACTTACTAATCTCCAGATGGTAGCTGGGACTGCTTGTTACTTTCTCGCGCTTCAGCAAGTTCCTGATAAGTTTCATCATCAAGATGACTTATGGCTATCCAGGAATGAGACATCTCGTCTGCTGTACGTTGGCCCCAGCCTACCCACTGCCTAGGGTCAGGGTTGTTGGGGTT
>Ga0209223_10004111_pt1 | contig 13505 bp, 20 predicted proteins | sample COG_06_FD_184750 | JGI IMG/M metagenome (GOLD analysis project Ga0209223, IMG submission 184750) | Pelagic Microbial community sample from North Sea - COGITO 998_met_06 (SPAdes) (version 2) | ecosystem: Environmental > Aquatic > Marine > Neritic zone/Coastal water | place: Helgoland, sampling...
TAGAACAATTATTTGATATGACAATTGAAAATGCTTGTAAACATCTAGGTATATCAAAAACATCTTTAAAAAAGATTTGTAGGCATTTTAATATTTCAAAATGGCCTTATAAAAGATTATGTAAAAACAATACTATAAAACCAGCAATATCTATTAAAAAAACAAATAAAATAAGTTATATTAAAGATCCAGAAATGTATAACGATTTAAGTTTTCTAACAGGGTTTAATATTAACGAAAATCCTTATGAACTTGAAAAAATACTATGGGATTTTTATTGAAAAGTATATAAAGACAAAATATATAATATATTTAACTTATAAGTATTATAAGTTGAACTTTAAATTATTTTTATTATTATTATAGGTTTTGTTATGCCACTGTGCCCGAGTTGGTCTAAGGGGAAAGACTTAAGATCTTTTGGAGTATCTCTCCGCATGGGTTCGAACCCCATCGGTGGCAACAAAAAGCAAAGCCTATAATAAGTTTAATTTCATTTTCTTGCGTTGTAATAATATTTTTAGCAAGTTGTTTTATTTAATATGTTATTAAAGCTGTAAAATTATGACTAATCATTCTTTTAAGCTATTGTTAATATAATATTAAATATTTTTTATATAAAAATGATAATAAAAATAAGATAATAGTAGAATGGATAATTCAAAAATAATAAGTAGATTTTTTATTGTTAAAAGATTACTAAAAAATATAAAAGTTTTGAGTGATAACAATATTGAATTGATTTTAACATATTATTGGTCTTTTTTACCAAGAAAGAAAGTATTATTAGAATGGATAGATATAGAAAAATTAGATTGGAAGATGTTATCAGTAAATGTAAATGCTATAGATTTATTAGAAGCAAACAAAGATAGAATAAATTGGAAATATTTATCAAAAAATTCAAATGCTATTAGATTATTAGAAACTAATTTGGATAAAATAAGTTGGAAGTATCTAACATTAAATAGAAATGCTATTGATATATTAAAAAAAAACAAAGATAAAATAGATTATTCAAGATTGGTTTTAAACGAAAATGCAATTGATTTAATTGAAGAAAAATTAAAAATAGAATCTAAACTTACAGAGGAACAATATTATAATTTAGATTATACAAATAAAGTATGTTTTTGTGGTTTATCGTCTAATACGAATGCTATTAAATTATTGAAAGAAAATAGATCAAGAATACATTGGGGGTATTTATCTGAAAATGAAAATGCAGTTGATCTTATAGAATCTAAGTTTAATGAAACAGAACAATCAACTGAAGATGATTTTAGATATCATTTATCATCGTATTTGTTATCAACAAATAGAAATGCAATTAATTTATTGGAAGCAAATCCTGATATAATAAACTGGGCATTTTTATCTGAAAACGAAAATGCAATTGATATAATTACTAAAAAAATTAGATATGAAAATAATACAATGACAATTGATAATTATATAAAATTGGAAGAACGCTTAGAAAATTATGAAGTAGAAGTAATAGATAAAATATGTTGGAATAAATTATCAGGAAATCCAAATGCAATAGAATTAATTAAACAAAAGATTAAAATGAAAGAACGTATGGTCTTACGTATTTCTATTAATAATATAACTACATTTGAACAATTGAAGAGAAAAGTAGATTATTATATATCAAGATGGGAAGATAAAAATCCTAATATAATAGTTGATTTTGCTAAAAAACAATTATTATTGTATATGGATGAAGGTTTGGATTGGTCTGCATTATCTTCAAATAAAAATGCAATTAAAATATTGTTTAAAAATCAAAATAAAATAGATTGGTATGCATTATCAGCAAATCCTTCAATATTTGTTGATATACCTATACCAAATATTTATTAAAAAAATGATTTAAATTATTTTCATTATATCAAATGATAACGATAGATCATACAGATAATAAGTTTTGTCCTGGTCCTTGTAATGATATTGACGATGAACCTGATATTCCAGGAATTACATTTTTCAAACCATTAAATGGTAAAAGATATGAAAAAATTGAATATCCTTTAAACAATAATACTGTAAAAATAATTAACTTTCGTATGTGTAAAAGTTGTATAGATAGATATTATGATATGGATAATGAAACAATGAAAGCAGATTCATTATTAATTCTTAAAAAAATGATAACAAGAAATGTAGCAGATAAAGAAATTAAAGATTATGTCGATACTACTTCATCTACCAGTTAAAACTTATAACACTAATGTTAAAACTGTTAATATTCATATTCTATTTAATATGAATGATAAAACAACGAATAATATTAAAGAACTTAATAATATTTTAAGATATTGTAAAGATTATGATATTAATTTTCAAATAAATACTAACAAATTTTATAAAACTTGGAATAAATTAAAAAAATATATTGATGATACCAAATCAAATGCTGTATTCTTATTTTGCCAACACGATAAATCACATTTATTGTTTTTACAACAAAATCAAAATCATATAATTTCTTTTACAGAAAAAATACAAAAGATGACAAATATTGATGAACCATTTATAATAACTAATCAGGGTGCTGGAGGGTTGAAAACAAACTAATTACAGTTGTCTTCCTATTTTTTATTTGGTTTTGTATTGCTGTAAGCACCCTTATTATTTGTAGAAAAATAAATATATAGTGTTATAAACACTTATATTAATATATATACCAAATCTTTATATACTTTTGTAATGAATTTAATAAAAATGGAAAATAGCTTAACAAAAGATTTGATAGATAAAATTTATTCAATGATAATATACGAACAGCCTAAAGATCTTTTAGTGCAAATAAAAACATATAACTATAAAAAGCTATATATTACATTATGTTATAAATATATAATTCAACATTGGAATTATTATTTTATAGATGCTTTAGAAATATTTTGGAAATTATTTTATATTTCTAATATAGAAGATAATTATGCATTTTGGTATGATACTAATTATATAACTCAATGTCTAATTAATTATAAAAACTATGTTTCAATTATTAATTATAATTTATATAATAGTGAAGTTATTAGAGTGTTAAATAAAAACAATTTTATGCAAAAAAAATTAGCAATTAAAAAATATATTACAAAATATATTATGATTTTAAAAGATCATCATATTAATTTTATACTTAATCATCTTTTAATGTGGGGTAATTTAGATATTAATTATGTTGAAACAAATATTGATCAAGATGAAAGTTTAAAACATTTTAGTATAAAGGTTATACAAGATGCTTATTTATATAAATCACCTAAAACTAATTTTGTTAATATACATAATATTTATAACTCATATTTAATATAAATGAACAAAACACCTATTGAAATCAAATTAATGCAAGATATTAAATTTGTTATTGATCTAAATGAAGTTAAAACTAAAGAAATACACAAAAAAAATAAAATTATTAAAAAGCAAAATGAAGTAATTAATGAATATAATAAAAAATTTATAGAATATGAAAATAAAATTGCAGAGCTTAGTAATAATAATAAACTATTATTAAATCAAATTTGTGAAACAAGTAAGCAATTAGACAGTATTTATCCTTTGCATCATTTTTGATAAAAATGATAACATCTTTGTATAAGTAGTTATTCCAAAATGACTAGCATTACAACAATTAAAATTATTTTTCTTATTACCAATCTTTATATGGTTAATTCTTATAAAATATGTCCTAAAAACTCATATTATAAAGTAGTTGATTTTTCTTCTAACTATGATGTTAAAACATCACAGTATTGGATATGTAAAAAGTGTGCTCCTGGATATGTATCTGATGGTAAAAGTCTTAGATGTGATTACTGTCCTTGGTTTAGTGAATGTGATACCAGATCTATTAAGTATTGTGATAAAGGACATTATACGTCTCATAACAACGGATGTGTGCCGTGTGATATTACTAATAATGAATATATGAATGTAAAGAACCACTATCTTGGATGTCATAAGTGTATCAATGGTTATATCTACAATAATGAGTGTTATAATCTTGATTTCATTAAAGATCTTGTTATGTAAATGAATTTAGTTTTTTAAATATAAAAAATGAACATTTAACATATATATATTAATATGGGAATTGGTAAAAAGTGTTCGATTAAAAATTGTAATTTAGAAGCTTCATATAATTGGAAAACTTCAAATATACGTAAATATTGTAGTAATCATAAAAAACCTGGTATGATTAATATTGTTAGTAGAGAATGTGATTTTCCAAATTGTTATCATTTAGCATTGTATAATTGCAAAGAATATTATGGATTAGGTAAATATTGTGGAAAACATAAACTTATTAATATGGTTAATGTATGTAATCTACCATATTGTTTAGAATGTAATAAAAGAGCTTCATTTAATTATAAAAATAAGAAAAGACCTTTATATTGTGTAGATCATAAAGAACCTGAAATGATTAATATTACATCTAGCCAATGTTTAAAATGTAATAAGCGACCTTCATTTAATTATAAAAATGAGAAAAAAGCACTTTATTGTTATACACATAAATTACCCGATATGATTGATATTAAGAATCCAATTTGTGTTGAGTGTAATAAACGTGCTTCATTTAATTTTAATTATGAAAAAAAACCAGTATATTGTCATAAACATAAATTACCCGAAATGATTAATGTTACCAGAAAACATACAAGTAAACCGAATATTATTTCAAATGCAAAATATTAATTTTTTTACTAAAAATGTAAAAATTAATATTTTTATAAGCAAAAAATGATAGGTTTTTAAGAAAAAACTTATCACAGCAATGACCACTATCGAGCAGTTATTCGACGAGTCTCCTGAAGACATTCAGTTGTTAATTTTAAGTAAGATCGTATATCCCCAGCCTAAAAAACTTTTGGAAGACATTCGTAATAGAGAAGCACTAAGAACTGGTTTATTGTCTAGGTATACATTTATATTTAAAATTATATATTGTAGAAAATATGTGTATTCTCCAACAAAAAAATCCTCTATCTAGATAGAATATATATATATTTATATATATTTTTATAACTTAAATTTATATTTAGTAAAATATAAAATGCCTGCTAAAAGACAAAAATCTAGTTCTGCTTCTAGTTCTACTAAATGTGATACTATGCCTATAATAAAACAACGTTTTGGAACTTGTTGGTTTAATGCTCTTTTAACTTGTTTATTATATGGTGATAAATCAAAAAAATTATTTAAACGTAAATTACGCAATCCAAATTTGGATGAACTAATTGAAAAACATTTCAAAAAATTAAATTATATGAAGAAAAACTAGAAGCTATTGAAGAAGAAGAAGAAGAACAATTACATAGACTACACACATTTAAATTAGCAAGTGCAAAACACGCATTACAAGAAGTTAAAGAATTATTAAAAACAATAATAAGTTATACAGAACAAACTGATATTAATTTCGATATGGCAATTAATTTATTAATAGAATTAAACAAATATGATTCTAATATTTTTAGCATAGAACCATCTACGGATCCAGAAAATTTACATTATTTTTATCTTTGTCCAGCAAATATACATATGCAAGTAGCATATGCTCAAAATATTTACAAAATGTTTGGAATAAAAACACTTGTTATCCAAAAAACACTTACAGAAATAGGGTATGAAGCCAAATGTTTCCTTTTTGAATATAAACCTCATCAAAGTAATGTAATAGAGTATGATGATACACCAGATGTTATTATTGTTGTTGATGATAAAAACGAAAGCACTTCTACTATTATTGAAACACTTAAATATAAAGATAAGAATTATAGCCTTGATTCACTTAAATTTTGTAATGTTAAAAAACCACAACAACAACAAGCAGATTTACACGCTATAGCTTGTGTAAAATGTAAAAAAAGCTACTATATATCTGATACAAACTGTAATAGATTACTACCAATAGATATTAAAAATAACAACTTATGGTATATTAAAAAAGAATATGGACCTAATTCAATTAATTGTTCTGAAATAGTATATGATACTAGCACACAAGAAAAGTTATTTAATTTTTATAACGGTTCAACACGTAAAATTTTCTTTTATTTAAAAACTAAAAGTAAACCAGATAAATATAGTGTAATTTATAATAATGAAGGTAGTATATTATTAGTTCCTAGTGTAATTTACGAAGATAGTTCATAATACAAAAATGAAAACATAAATTATTAATATTTAATGTTTGATCTACAATATTATAACAAAACTTTACATAAAATTGAATTTGAAAATATAATAAAAGAACGAGGATTAATACCTATTGAAGATCTATCACCAATATACGGTATATGTTATAATGAAAATACAATTAAAAAAGTAGATAAACTACTTAAAATTGATAAAGATTACGTTAATAAAATAGTTTTTTGGAAACTACTAAATGATATTGATGAAACTAAAATCAAACATAAATTAAAAGAACGAAATGCTTATGTTAGAAATGAAAATAAAGAATTACTAAAATTATTAGAAAACTTTCAAAATAACTTTCACGAATCAAGGCATTCTAATTTTGCATATATACAATATAATGAAAGGATAGCATACCCATTTGATATTACATATAATACAAGAAAAATAGATTTTAATAAATTAATTGATAATGATATAGAATGTTCAGTGTGTTTAGAAATCGATAATTATAGATTTACTTGTTGTAGTTGTTGTACAATAATATGTAAATCTTGTCATAAAAATGTAAAAGGAATATGTCCAATATGTGATAATAAAATAGATATTGGTGATTTTAACTAAAGCATATCGCAAAAGTTTTTGTATTGAGTCATACTAAGTTTATCTTTGTTATTATATTTTAAAAATACAGGATGAACTTTAAACGGAAGCGTTTTACTTGTTATTTTATTAGTATTAAATAAATTGATAATTTTATCATTTATAAATCCAAAATGATATTCATAATCTTCTGTATCTGTATATATTGGTAAAACAATGGTTAATAATTTTATTGTTTTACTAAAAAGTTCATAATTTAAATTGTCATAATCTTCTATTCTAAAATACAAAGTATAAACAACAGTATTTTCATCTAAACTATACCGTGATAATTCAATATCACGTCTCCTCAATGTTCTAACAGTAGGTGCTATTATTCTTGGATAAATTGTTTGTAATCTATTAATTATCATTTGTGTATCTTCAACGGTAAAAGGTAGTCGTGTATAAGGATTAACAAAAGGTTTATTATTTTTAATTGCTATTTTCCATTGTGTGTAAAGATCTTTAGCATTGAAAGCATTTCTAAATGTTTTACCATTTTCTTGATATTCAATAATTATAACAGTTCTAAGATTTTGTAGATTCATCTTTTTCCATTTTTTTTGTGAAAAAGGATCAACTTCATTTATACCTTCATTACTTACTATATTATCTACATATAATTGTTTTTGTCTTTTAGTTCCAGCAGATTCTGTAGAACTTGAAGAACTTGAATCGCTAAAAGATGCGGATAAAGAATCATATTTTAATCTAAAATTAATATTACCAGTTTCAATAAAATTGACTGATGTTGCATATAAATAATTTACTAATGTAATATACATATCTGTTTCTGTATATTTGTAAAATACTTGTCGTAATAATAAATTAAGATATCTAAGAATAATATATTTTGGTAAATTATTATAAAGATTTTTACGAAGATCTTTTGTATTTTTACTTAATACTAATAAATCAAAATAATATTGTTCTGGTAGTTTTTTAGTTATTAAATCAATATCTAAAGTATTATTAGCATTATCATAAATTTCTTCATTTGTCATAGAAAAATGATAATCTTTAATTATTTTTTTAAGTTCTTTAACAACTTCTAAATAACATTTTATATATTTATTTTTTTTATTTTCATTAATGTATTTTTCTAATAAATAGATAGCTGTTTTTTCATCTAAATTATCTTGTTGAGTAAATAATTGTTCAATAAATTCTATTCGGTATCCAATTTTAAATGGAATACATAATAAAGTCATTATTTTATCATAAGAATCAATATTAACAGTAAATTCATCTCTAGTATTAATATGTCCTTCAATTATTAATTTTTCATTATCATCATATACAAATGTTCTATGACAATATTTAACTATATAATTTAACCGTTTTTCATCTTTAATAGGAACATTGTTTGTAATAGGATTAATAACACTTGGAATTTCGTTTTTTAATAATTTTTCATATTGCGTTAAAAACATAATACATTGTTTTTTAGATAATTTGTTATTTTTGTCTTTTCTTATTTCACGAGAAGTCATTTTAATTCATATATATAAATTAAAATGAATTATTCTCAAACTGAAAGACTTCACATTGTTTTAGATATTGTTAAAAAACTTAAGAATTATAAATTAAATACGGGTAATACAATAGATTTATATAATTCATCATTATGTTCATTCATTACCGATTTCAAAATAATAACGAATAAATATATTAAAGAAGAAAAAGAATATAAAGGAACTTTATATTTTGAAGAAATAAATAAAAATATTGAATATATATTACCTATTAAAATAAATAAAAAATGAAATCTTTATTGTTATAAATATAAATGAAGATCTTAATGATCTTAATGTTTATTCAAACTATTAGTGCTACTAGATTTTTACAATCTCAAGCAATTTTACGTAAATCTTATTTAATTAAACTTAATGCTACTTTTACAAAAAAATCATTTACTAGTGTAATAAAAAATGAAGCTTTATTTAGAAAACAACATATATTAATATTAAATCTAAGAAAATGAATAAAATATTTGTATTTAATAATGTATTTATATCAATTCATAAAGATCTTAAAGAAACTGAATATTTTATAAGGACAACTAAAGATTTTATATTTTCATCAGATTATCACGAATATAATTATCCAATATATTATGATTATGGACCTGTAAATATCCATAATATTTTTCAGTTTTCTGACTTTTTACACGAAAAAATACAAAATCCAATATTAAAAAACCGTGATTTAGTATATTATATTTATAACGATAAAGCCGAATTGAGTAATACTGTATTATTAATTGGTTGTTATATGATAATAAAATTAAAATATAATCCAAGTAAAGTAATATTTATATTATCACATTTAATGCATTTACATAATAATAATTATTATATTGATTGTATTGCTAAACACGGAGGATATAGAACATCTATAATAGATTGTTATAAATCTTTGTATTTTTCTTTAAACTTAAATCTAATCGATTTAACGGATTATCTTTATTTATCCGAAATTGATGGAAAAGATATGCATATTATTGGAAATAAGTTTATAGCATTGTCTTGTCCTTCTATTACTAAAAATAATATTACAGAATTACATAAAAGAAATATTAAACAGATTATACGATTAAATGGAGACGTATATGATAAGTCTTTAGTAAAACCGATTAAAGTTCATGATCTTTATTTTAAAGATATGACAAATCCTACTATTAAAATTATAAAACAGTTTATGAATATTGTTAATAATACTGATATTACAGAATTAATTGCTATACATTGTAAAGCTGGATTAGGTAGAACTGGTATATTAATATGTATTTGGTTAATTATAAAATATAATTTTACACCACAAAATGTAATAGCATATATACGAATGATAAGACCTGGAAGTATATTAGCCTGTCAAGGTTTTTTCTTAGAAAGTATAGATGAATGTAAACATCTTATTTAACAATACGTTGATATGGTAATACAATTTCATAATTATTTTCATCATTTCGTATAATATCTAAACTACTATCTCTTTTATCATAATTAGTTATTGTTGTTTTATCTGAAGATCTTGATGAATTAGAATTACGACGATTAGAACGGCGGTTTTTTTCATTATCTGTTCTATCAGATTCAGTATCGGAATGTGTATCTTCTATTTTTTCATTATTATATAATGATTCTTGTTTTTTAAATATTCGTTTATATTTTTTTTGAAAGAAATGCCATATTTTTTGTTTTAAGAAATTTGCTATTTTGTGTACTATTAGATGCTTTCTGCGGTGTAATAGATAATTCAGTAAAATCAAGTTGTTTATGCATTTATTATAATAAGCAAAATATATTTAATATTAAAGTGAATGTATTATATATATATTTATATATAACATAGTATTCTTAAAATAATAAAATAATATATTACCAATTATTCCTCCTAATATACCAAAACCTGATATTACACCTAAATTAATACCTAAGTTTTTCGAATTAATATGTGGTATAATACCAATTATAGATCCTTGAAGTAAATTATTACATCCACTTAATAATATTAAATAGTGTATTAACATTGTATTATAATATAAAGAACCAAATATTAAAGTAAATAGTTGAAATAAGATCATTATTTTAATTTTACCAATGATCTTAAAATATTTATATTGTATATCTGATATATAACCACCTATTGGACGGCAAATAATATTCAATATTGAAAAATAAAATATAACTAATATTTTATCTTTATTAGATTTATTTTCATATTCTGTTAACATAATAATATTACTATACAATGTCATTTCTAAATTAAATGAATATAAATATATTAAACTCAATGTAAATATTTTCATATTTTTCATACTAATACATTTTCTTTCTAAATTACATTCAATATCATTTACTATAACTTCTAAATTAATTTCATTATCATTTGTATAATTACTATCAATAGTATTATCTAAATTCCTATTATTATTATTATGTTCTTTTATTATTTCATTAAAATTACCATATGGACAATCATCAGAATATTTATAAATTATAAAACTTAATATTATCATTATAATATATATCCAATTACAATAATATATATTAGGTAAATTATGATTAATTAAAAATACTATTGCTGAACCAAAATTACCTAAACCACCTACTATACCTGTAATTAAACCTAAATTATCTACATCAAACATAATTATTACCCACGTTTCTGATAATACAAAAGATCACCCTAATATACCATAAAAACCTGTTAAAACTCTACTAATTGTAGTATATTTAATTAATAATATTTTTTAATATACCTATAATAGACGCAATCAATAATAATATTGAATATATTATACGAATACCATATTTATCAGAAAATAAACTAATAAAAAAACGGCTTATCATAGCAGAACTGAATATAATAATATTATCAATTCTTACATCATTACTAGCAATATTGTAATATAATAAGTATATTGAATTAAAATTAAATATACCACAAAAAGATAGTATTAATCCAAATAAAGATAAATAAAATGATCTTGAATGCGGTCTTTTAATTGTTAATATAGGACTAATATTTTTAGTTTGTTCTTCGTAAATAAAATTATATGTTTTATTCCATTTAAGTAATGACTTACATCTACCGTTATTAACATTATAACATGGATATTGCCAATCTTCTAATTTCCACATTGTTATTTAATACCTACTAAAATATTTCATTTTATAGAAGTAAAAATGTATATTTATGCTTTACTATTATTAATAATAAATCTATATTTATATAAAAGAATATTAAAACTAATAAGCATTCTAACGTATAAAATTGAAAATAATTTAATTGTAAAAATTGAATATAAACCTACATATGATAAACAATTATCATCTTCAGATGATATATTATTAAAAAAACGATCACATACAAAACCAAGTAGTGGTAGTCTATTTTATGCAGATAAAGTAATTAAAAATTATACTAAACCTGCATCAGAAGGTGTAAGATGACCACCAGGTAAATTTGTTTTACCGGTATAAGGATGAATCCAAGATTTTTCTCCAGTAAGTTTTTTAATGTAATATATAATACCTATATTATTAATTTTAATATTTCTACTTCTATTTTCAAACCATTCACTATCTGCATTTAAAGGTGGTTGTTGTTCAACATACAAATTACTTTTATATTTTTTAATTGGAATATATACATCATCATATTTAGGTGCGGTTGGTGAATATGGTTCTTCAAAGTATCTTTTTTGACCGCAAGTATATTCAGGTGTATTAGGTGAATATGTGGGTGCAGATGGTTTATATTCTAAAAAAGGTTCGCATTCTAATTGTAATTGTTTAATATGTTTAAAGTTTTGAATATCTTCATATTCATTAATTATATAATTAGGTAGTTCATTTTGAATTCTTCTTTCATCTCGTTCGTCATAAGATCTTTGGGTATACCAACCTAATACTTTATCATCCATTGTATGAATATTATAAACATAATCATTTAATACATATTTACCAACAGAATTACAATAAAATGGTAATTCTTCTTCTTTAATATGTTGAAACTTACATTGTTTATTATCACAATTATTACTATTACTTTTGCAATGAAAGAACTTACATCTTTTATTATGTGTTGTTTTTGTATTATCAAAAAGATAATATATTATCTTTTTTTCTTTAGAATCATAATAATGCCTATATTTACTATTACCACAAAAGCATTGTAACATATCATCTTTTAAGTCGTAATTCATTTTATATTATATATAAATATGTTTTCATTTTTTTATTTTTGTTTAAAAATGTAAAAAATCTATATTTTTATTATAAAAAATGATTAAAAGTTTATAAAAAACTATCTGTTGAACTACAGAAGAGTAAGCTAAAGTTTCAAACTAAAGTTTCTTCTTAAAGTCCCTTTTAAGTTTTTTAAAGACCTTCAGAAGGTCTTTTAAAAAGACAATGATGCCTTACAACAAGTTTCATACTAACTGTCCTCATTTCAATGTTGGTAATTGTACGTCGTTTAAGACTTGTAAGTATAAGTATCATAAGAAGTGTGATGAGAACTTCCTTTGTAATCGTGAAGATTGCAAATATGGTCACGGTATCTCTTATATGAAGAGAGTTATTATCAATTATATTTATGACGAGAAGTATTCCCGTGCTTCTTCTGCCTATGAGTATAGTGATAATAAGTGTAAGATGCCTATGAATTGTATCAACAAGGATTGTGAGTATGATCATCATCTTGAGTATGATGATAGGTCTTTCATTTACAATATTAGCAATCCTACTATTAATGATGAGAATGCTTGGTCGAATTATGTGAAGAAGTATAGCTCATATTCACCGGCTAGTTCTACTATGTCCTCTAGTTCTACTGTTCCTGCTATGTGTTCTCCTTGTCCGGTGGTTTCATCTCCTCCCTTGTCTGGTTCTTTCGCTTCGCTCTTCACAGAGGAGGTAGAGGACAACAAGGAGGGTGATATTATGCTATCAATTATTGAGGATATGAAGAATATCCGCAATAATATTGATCTTGATACTAAGAAGGTTGTCAGTATCAAGGATCAAATCAAGAAATTGCAGGAAGACCTTAATACTACCGACGAAAAAATTAAAAAAGATAAAAATAAATTGAAAGAGTTGGCAGTCAAAATAGCTGATTGCTAAAAGCACTCTATTTAAATATAAAAAAAATCAAAAAAATATATATTTTTATTATTTACATTATTT
>Ga0209223_10004121_pt1 | contig 13489 bp, 6 predicted proteins | sample COG_06_FD_184750 | JGI IMG/M metagenome (GOLD analysis project Ga0209223, IMG submission 184750) | Pelagic Microbial community sample from North Sea - COGITO 998_met_06 (SPAdes) (version 2) | ecosystem: Environmental > Aquatic > Marine > Neritic zone/Coastal water | place: Helgoland, sampling...
ATGTCAATTTTTGTTAAAAAAATATAAGATAAAATAAATGAGCTATCGCTCATTTATCAAATCTTATTTAAATTGACACGGAGGATTGGACGTTCTCCATTTTCAAGTATAAATCTAAAAACAGATTTACCTGGTTCCTCTAAGTAAAATTTAATAATTAAAAAAGAAGTTGAAAAATAAAGGTAGATAAATAAAGGCTTTACAGGATTTCTACAGCCGAAAAATGGATTTGTTGCAGATTACCCCAAGATTGCATTATCACATAGTGGGAGAACAAATTCTAGCGGTTGCCATAATAATCATAGAACTGGTGGATATCACTGTCACAATCGACCATAAATTATATAATTAAAATATTACTTTAATGTTTAAATATAACGCAGGAGTAAAACTCCTTATAGCGGCATTATTGTTATTCTCTTTACAGCCCCAAGAGGCTAAAGCTGAATTCATAACCAGTTCATTCGTTATAGGGGTTGCAGTAGGCATAATTACAGTTGAGATTGCCTCTTGTTATGACAATAAAGAAAAAGATACTCCAAGAAATAAAAAAAAATTTGCTTTGTAAAGTTTTACCTTAAATAAAGTAAAAATAATTAGCTCGCTTTATAAGGCGGCATGTACTTTGGTAAAACTGAATATATTATCACATGATAGCAAAGTCTAACATGCAAAAAAAACAGACATTATTAAACAAGTGGCTGTAATACTACTAATTAAATCAAAGATTACGAATCTATCATCAATAAATTCATAGATGTCATGCAAACAAATATAAAAAAGAATAAAAAATAAGTTTCATCGGCTTTGGTGCTTTTAATGCTAAGAATATAACAAAAAGTAAGTGCATAAATCCACAAACGGTGTAGAAGTTATTATCGCTGCTACAAGAACAGTTTCTTTTAGTGTGAGTGAGTGTTTTAAATACAAGGTTAATGTCTAATTATTACTAAAATTATTAGCGATAACTTTTTGTATCGGCATTGTCATTATATTAGTAAGGCTTGATGGTAAAAAAAATTGATATAGCAATAGTTGGGATCGGCATTCGATTGCCAGGTGATATATATGGTCCTGATAGCCTTTGGCAGGCCTTAAAAGAAGGAAGGGACTGCATAACAGAAGTTCCTAATGATAGGTGGAGTATTGAAAAATACTATGACCCAGATCCAAATAAAATAGGCAAAATCAGAACTAAAAAAGGTGGCTTCATTAAGGGTCTAAAAGAATTTGATGCAGACTTCTTTAATATTTATCCTCGAGTTGCTCACAACCTTGATCCAAGACAAAGACATATTTTAGAAGTTACTTATGAGGCTATAGAGGATGCAGGCTTAATTTTAGATAAAATCTCAGGCTCTCAAACAGCTGTTATTATTGGCTGTTTTTTAAATGATGAATCCAAGAAGATCTCTGGCTCTGATTTATCATCAGTTTCATCTCATGCTGTTATGGGTATAGTTGATACTTCTATTTCAGCTCGAATTGCTTTTCAATTTAATCTTAAAGGCCCAACTCTTTCTGTTGATACTGCTTGCTCCTCCTCTCTGGTAGCTATACAGCTAGCTTGTAATAGTATTTGGATGGGTGATGCAAATATGGCAATTGCAGGAGGGGTTAGTATAATGTCAGGCCATGAACATACCCTGCAAATTGATAAAGGTAATTTTTTAAGTCCGGATGGCTATTGCAAAAGTTTTGACGTTTCAGCAAACGGATATGTTAGATCTGAAGGTGCTGGTGCTGTTGTATTAAAAACCTTGAAAGATGCTAAAAAAGACGGAGACAATATATATGCTGTAATAAAAAATTCTGTTGTTAATTCTGATGGTTATACGCCTGATGGCATGACAGTTCCTTGTGAGGTTTCTCAACTTGAAATGCTTAAAAAAGCCTATAGCGAGGCAAGAATAAATCCTGCTGAAGTTGATTTTATTGAGGCTCATGGAACTGGAACTCCAGTTGGTGATCCTAAAGAATGTTGGGCATTTGGTAATATATTTTCTAAAGGTAGATCGAAAGATAATCCTTTAATTATTGGTTCTATTAAAAGTAATTTAGGTCACACTGAAGCTGTTGCTGGTATTGCTGGCTTGGCTAAGCTTGCACTTTGTATAAAAAATAAACAAATTCCACAAAATCTTCATTTTAAGAATCCAAATCCAGCTATTAAATTCGATGAATGGAAATTAAAAGTTGCCTCTAAATTAATAAAATGGCCCAAAAAAAGTGATGGAAAGTTAATTGCAGGGGTTAATTCCTTTGGCGCAGGTGGTACAAATGCTCATATTGTTTTAGAAGAATATATTGATGACATTAAGGAAGAAATAATATCGCAAGAATCTTATGATTTTCCTTATCTATTTGTTATATCAGCAAAAAGAAAGGAGGCTTTAAAGGATTTAGCACAAAAATATATTAACTTTCTATCTAAAACTAAACACTCTTTGGCGGATATTTGCTATTCAACATTAACTCGCCGATCACTATTAGATAAAAAGCTGGTTATAATAGTTAATTCCAAAGATGAATTAGCATCATCTTTGGCAAATTATTTAAAAGATAATAATGATAAAAATATTGTTGCTAATGATGAAAAACCTAACTCTAGAAAAAAAATTGCTTTTATTTTTTCTGGTCAAGGATCTCAGTGGTACGGTATGGGTCGTCAATTACTTCAAAAATCTAAAGTTTATTGTGATATAATCAGTGAAATTGATAAAATATTTTTCAATATAGCTGGCTACTCTTTGCTAGATGAAATTTTGCAACCAAAATCTAAATCTAACATTGAAAAAACCAAGGTCGCTCAACCCTTGATAATGGCTCTGCAAATTGGCTTATTTGAAATGTATAAGTCTTTTGGTGTATTGCCAAAAGCAGCTCTTGGTCATTCCATCGGCGAAGTAGCAGCAGCTTATTGTGCTGGCGTTATTGATTTACAACAAGCTGTTGAGGTAATTTATTATCGATCAAAAGAGCAAGATAAAGCTTCAAACCGTGGTAAAATGCTTGCAATTGGATTAACTTATAAAGAAACCCAAGAGCGAATTAAAAATTATAAGGATAAGGTTTGTATTGGCGTGGTTAACAGTCCAAATGCTACTGTTATATCAGGAGATAAGAAGGTGATTAAAGAAATTGCTCAATCCCTAGAAGAAGAAAATATATTTAATCGTACATTAAGTGTCAACATTGCCTTTCATAGTCATCATATGGAGGTTACTAAAGATAATTTATTAAACAATCTTAAAAACCTTAAACCCAAACAATCTAAAATAGATCTTTATTCTTCAGTTACTGGTAAAAAGGAAAATGGCTTACATTTTAACAATAATTATTGCTACCGCAATGTCAGAGATGAAGTTTTATTTTATCAGGCTATTAAAGAAATGATGCAAGATGATGTGGATTGTTTCATTGAAATCTCTCCTCATCCAATTTTAAGTAATGCGATAGAAGAAGTAGCAAATTCAATTAATAGAGATGATATTGAAATCATAACCTCTCTCAAAAGAGACGTGGAGAACTTTGAAAATAAAGTAATTTATGAGGATAATATTTTTCTCCTATCTATAGCAAAGTTATTTTTACTAAAATTAAATATCTCTTTTGAAACGCTGTTCAATAATAAATCTAAATATGTAAAATTGCCACTTTATGCTTGGCAGCATAAAGAATATTGGTCGGAAAGTAAAGAGCATGAGGAATCAAGAATTGGCCCTCCTAAATATCCTTTTATTAATTTCCACATAGACTCCCTATCAAATCAATACCATAAGATTTGGGATCTGAATTTAAACAAAAAATATCAAACATTCCTTAAAGACCACAGAATTGATGGTGAGGTTGTGGTTCCTGGAACCGCTCAAGTTGAAATTGCTTATGAGGTAGCAAAAAGAACTTATGGAGACAGATTTTCTCACATAGAAAATATTAACTTCCCCAAAGCATTATTTTTGCCAAATGAGGATAGTAAATTACCGCAAGCACGACTAGAAATAATATCTGAATCAGGAGATTATAAAATATATAGCAGACTTGATGAAAATCAAGAATGGGTTAACAATGGTGTCGGTCAAATATGCAACCAGAAAAGCAGTTTTAAGTCTTCAGATATAGATCTTATAACTCTGCAAAAAATAATAATCAAAAATAAAAACGAAATATCGCCAGATGAATTTTATAGTAAGATTAAAGAGCTGGGCCTGAATTACGGATCAAATTTTAGACTAATTAAAGAAATGTGGCAAAATGACTCTAAGAAGCTTGCCCGTATAGAACTTACAGATGATCACATTTTCCAGCAAAAATATTTCAATCTGATGCCAAATATTTCAGATGCATGCTTGCATGTAATACTAACTAATCCCGAGAATGGCTTATACCTTCCCGATATATTTGGGAAATACAAAATTTACACTGATATTCCAATAACAAAAACTATTTGGAGCTATACTAATATAAAAAATTCCGATAAAAATTATATATATGGAGAAAGCATCTCTTTTAATGAAAGAGGTGAAAAGATATTAGAAGTACAAGATATAAGGCTAAAATATTTACATAATTCAAATAACCTGGCCGATATTAAAGATAAAGGAATCTATAAATTTAAATGGGTCAATAAAGCTATTGCTTCAGCAGATCCACAAAGTTCCCAAAAAGATTTTATTTTAGTTTTCTGTGATAATTGCTTATCTAGCACTTTTGTCAAAAGTTTAGAAAAAGCTAATCAGAACTTTTTTCTTATAAAAAAGGGTGCTAAATACCAAGAGAAAGGAGATCTGTTTACAATTAGTAACAATTTTAAGGACGATCTCAGATGCTTATTTACATCTCTAAAAGAGAGAAAAATAAATTTTAACAAAATAGTTAATTTATGGAATAAAGATTTTTTCATATCAGATAAAGATAGTTCTGATAGTTTGAGTAAAAAATCTTTGGAGATACTTTCCCAAAATCTTTATCTACTTAAAGAGATTGCTGGCATTGAGAGAGAGATGTTTATTTACCAGATAACACAAGATGCTGATATAGTAGATGATACGAAAGATAATAATATTAATATATTACAATCCAGCCTTTATGGTATGAATAGGGTTTTTATTAATGAATACCCTATTCATCATATTAGAATGATAGATATCGAGAAAATGCCCGATTCTAGAAGTTGTAAGCTAATATTCGATGAGATTTTTAGGCAGGAAAATAAGCCTTCTGAAACTGAAATTGCAATAAGGAGTTACGGCAGATTCGCAAGAAGTTTAGTTAAATATGATGATGGGAATAGACAAAGCAGAACTCTATCAGAATCTAAAGGCTCTTATTTTGAATGTAACTTTGAAAATAATAAGTTAAGTTTTACTCAAGATTTATACAATCAATTTAGGGAAGAAAATTTAAATGAAGGTGAAATAGTAGTTGAGGTAGAATATTATTCTCTATCATCAATTGATAAAATTTCTGAAAACTTTATAAAGGGTTTTTATGGAACTGTCAAGAAAGTTGGAGAAAAAGTAAAAGATTTTAAGAACGGTGACAAGGTTATTGGCATTTGCAAGAATTGTATTACCAGTAGACTAATAATCAAAAATGATTTGATTATAAAAAAACCTCCTCAGTTATCAGATAGTGACTCAGCTTACTTAGCTTTGCCTATCTTTATATCACGTGCAAAAGATATATCTAAAATTGAGAATATCGTTAAAGACATTGATAACCTTGATCTAGCTAGAAAAATAAAATTACAGCTTATTGGAAATTATAACTACAAAACCTATAATATTGCAGATCTGGAAAAGGACTGCAGTAATGTTGAAGAAGATTCGGTAATTAAGGTTGGTGGCAAAATATCTTTATTAAAAACAAAGAATCTATATTTTAAAAGTAATGCAACATATTTAATAACTGGTGGAGCTACTGGACTTGGCTTGGTTATAGCCAAGTGGATGTTTGACAGAGGTGCAAAGAACTTTGCTTTGATAAGCAGATCTGGTCCAAAATATGAATCAGATAAAGTCACACTCTCTAAGATGAGAGAGATGGGTGCAAATATTGAATATGAAAAAATAAAAGGTGATATATCAAATTATCAGGATGTAAAAAAATCTTTAGAATTTATTACAACAAATATGCCAACCCTTAAGGGGGTTATACATAGTGCTGGGTTACTAGATGACGCATCATACGCGAATATGGATATTGATCGATTCTTAAAAATTTATAATCCAAAAGTATTGGGGGCGTGGAATTTACATCAAGAAACAAAAGATTTCAATCTTGACATATTTTTAACAATATCATCGGTTTCTTCAATAATTGGCATTGCTGGGCAAAGCAATTATTCAACTGCAAATAACTTCCTTAACTACCTATCGCTATATAGAACTCTGAACGGTAAAAAATCTAATGCAGCATGCTTTGGCGTTCTGAGTTCAGATTTTGCTGGCATGTCAAAAATAACCGATGGAGCTGAAGAGATGACTTATAGAACTCTCGGTACCGTCGCAATATCAGAGAATGAGGTAAAAGACAAGCTAGAGTCTTTGCTGTTGTCTAATGAATCTTATTTGATGTTATCACCAATGAACTGGGATAATTACAAAAATTCTAACCTTAACTCGGAAAACAGATTTATTTTTTCCAATCTGCTTAATAACAATGAAATTAAAGCAACTATTAAGTCCTGCGATCTAAAAGAGTTAATATTAACGGCAAAAGATCAAAAGTCAAAAACTGTAGAAACATTGCAGGAGTTATTATCAAATATCTTGGGAATTACCAGGAATGACGTACCTGTTAATAAAGCAATTACTACTATAGGCTTGGACTCTCTGATGATTAATCAGTTTCGCAATAAAATAAAAGCTGAATTAGATATTAATTTTCCTTTAATGAAATTAGCTAAAGGACCTACTATTAATGAATTATCTAAGACGTTATTAGATATGATGTCGCAAAATATTAAAGAACAAGATAAAAAAAGAGGACTGGACGTATCGGGAATAGAAAATGATCCTGATATAGAAGTAAGTGAGGATAAATGGATTATAAGAAAAAAAACAGAAGGCAAATCTAAAACAAAAATGTTCTGCTTGCATCCAGTGGGAGCGGGAGCATCAATATTCAGTTACTTTATCTTTAACCCCCCAAAAGATGTTGAGGTTTTAGCAATTCAAATGCCAGGTCGTGAAAATAGGATAGATGAAGACCACTATTATAATAATATGGATAATTTGATCAAAGATATTGCTCATCAAATTATTTCTAAAATTCAAGGTCCTACAGTTCTTTGGGGTCATAGTTGGGGTGGAGTTACTCTATACGAGGTAATAAAATATTTAAGAAGGAATAACTACCCGGAATATAGAAATATTAAAAAATTGATTATAACAGGATCCATAGCACCACAACTCACTTTATTGTGGAAAGATCGTAAGTCTATTAAGGAGACTGCCAACAGAAGGAACTCCATCGACCGCATTTTATCAACAGTGTCATATATTGATGATAAAGATTATTTAAGAAGTATTGTACCTATAATGCGTAAAGATATGGAGATGATAATGACGTATAAATACTTACAAGAAGATAAGTTGGATATTCCTATTCTTGCCTTCGGTGCGATAGAGGATGAAGTAGTATTAATTAGTGAATTACAACAATGGAAAGAGCAAACTAATAGCAAATTCATAATACATAGGGTTCACGGAGATCATTGGTTTTTGAGTCGTAACAAAGAATTTATTATAGACAAAATTACTGATTTTATAAAAATGATTAATGATTAGATAATGTCTTCTCCCAAGAGTGGCCCTCTAAAAAGAATTATTTTTGGAACAACTCCTTTTACAACTAAGCTAAATTTTAAATATCGCAATTCTTTTCATAATGCTTACATAAGCATTGCTAACAAAAATCTTTTTGTCCAACCAGCTCATATTGTTAAATATTGTGCTTGTAAATTATCGAATCAGATAAATCCATCAGAAATTGTTCTAGAAAAGGGTATATTTAATCAACCATTGATTAACTGTAATAAGCCGCTGGTTCAAATTAGTATATCTCATTTTGACATTATATATGGATGTTTAGCTTTTTTTGAGCACTTTCCAATGGCAATAGATATAGAAGGTATAGACAATGTTAAAGCGCAATCTGTTAAAAGCCAATTAACTGAATTTGAAATAAAAAATTTTGAACTTAATTCGATTAATTTAACCGCATTATGGACAGCAAAAGAAGCTGTATCAAAAGTTTGCAGAAGCGGTCTATTTTCTGACTTTAAAATATTTGGTGTGTCTAAAATGGCAAGGGAAAACAATATTATTTATTGTAACTTTGAGAATTTTTCTCATCTTCAAAGCGTTTCTTATGTATTAGAACATTTAGTGGTAACTATCGTATTCGCCAAAGATGCAAAATTTATAAATTTGAAAAATAATTTTTATAATGATTGATATCACCCTTTTATCATACTTTACAGTTTTTGCTACATGTCTTTTGTTGTCAATTTTACTATTATTCTCTGATAAAAAATATAATCATCTTTTGATGTTTAATTTGGTGCTATGTACTTGGAGTTATTTTAATATATCATTCATAGTGGCGCTCACAGCTGAAAAAGCTCTGTTTTTCTCACGTCTAGCCGGAGTGTCTATGGTCGGTATTCCATATTTTTTTCTTAATACAGCCATATCACTCTCCGATTTTAAGATGAGAAAAGATTATGACATTGTTAATAAGAGTGTTGCTCTAATCTTAGTAATATTGATGTTATCACCTTATATGTTTACAGAGGTTCGACCGTTTATGGATTTTAAGTTTGTTCCAAGCGCCTCACCATTATTCTATCTTTTTTTGTTATATATGGTGGGCTTGATAGGATTCGGTCATTTTATTCTATATAAATCAATTCGGTATAACTATAAAAACAAATATATTTTTTATGGTTATATTATTGGCTGGATTGGGGGCATATCCTCACTACCCCAATTTCTTAATATAAAAATCTTTCCCTCACTAGTTATACTAATAGCGACATATACACCTTTTGTAACTTATGCACTGATAAGGCGCAGAATATTAGATGAAATATCAACTCTTAGTATAATATTAATCAAATTAATAACTTTAATTATTTTGATTTTATCTTATGTTATTTCTGCAAAGATATATATCCTTATAGGAGTGAATAATGAATATTTTAGAATAATATTTAATATATTTTATCTAATATCATCAATTGAGTTATATAGAGTTATAGTTAGTTATCTCAGTCAAGCACGATCTCGGTCAGAAAAGGTAAATATATATAATAGAGAGGCTATATCAGCAAATATAAAGAAACATATTCTTAACGTTGTAACAATAGAAGAGTTATGGTTAAACTTAAAAGACATAATAGAAAATCAAATTGGTGTCAAAGTCACATCTTTTTATGTTAATAAGGAGATAGGGGCGATAGAATACTCTGCCACAAGGAAAAATTTTTTGAAATATTATGGAAATGAAATACAAGATGTTGTTCTAGAAGCAATTGAGCAATATATCGATAAAAGAGAATTCAATTTTTCTGTGAAAAAAGATGAAGTTGACTTTGCCTTTAGAAATATTTTGGATAAAACACAGTCTCATGGGTTTATTACTCTAACATTTAACGAAACTAGAGTGGGATTCTTAATGTTAGAATCAAGGTTAGGAAAAGGAAATTTCTTTTATTATGATGACATGGAATTATTTGATGACATTGCAGATAAATCAGGATACGCCCTGGAAAGGGTCCGTCTCCACCTAAAATTTCTAAAAGAGAGAGAGCAAGCCCTCAAGTCGCTGGCTGGATCAATAGCCCATGAAATGCGCAATCCAATCTCTTCTATTCGCTCCTCTGTATCAGCTGTTGATATAGATCCAAAATATGCAGATCCTCAACAACTTAAGAAATTATGTCGTGATCAGCTGGAGGATATTATTGTTAAAGATGCTAATGAAATTATAGAACATAAATCTCATATAGATAAATCAATAAATTTAGCTAATTCAGTAATTGACATGACCTTAGCTGATTTAAGTGGCAAAAAGATGTCTCCATCTGATTTTTCTTATATAAATTTAAATAAATTTATTAATGAAGCTATAGCAGTTTACGCTTTCAAAGATAAAGGGGAAAGAGAAAGAGTACAATTTAATGAAAATAATCATTTCATCTTCAAGGGCATAGAAACTGCCTCTTACTATATCCTCTTCAATCTAATAAAAAATGCTCTTTACTATGTCAAAGACAAGCCTGATTTAACCATTACCATCAGTAACTCCAAATCTTTAGGCGATAATATCATAAAAAAGAGTAAAAAAGCCAACAATGGTAATCATTTAAATCTTAATCCAAAACTACATTATAACATCATTCATATTGAAGATAATGGCCCAGGAATTCCTCCCGAAATTCTATCCAAACTATTTGGCAACTTCGTCACTTCAGGCAAATCTGAAGGAACAGGTCTGGGCTTAGCTTTTTGCAAAAGAACCATGGCTGATTTTGGTGGTGACATTGATTGTGAATCTGAGCTTGGGTCTTGGACGAGGTTCAATTTATATTTCCCACAATTAAGTGATGAAGAATTAGCTAAGGCCAGAATATATTTTGAGGAGTTAGAAAATAATTCTAACTCTCATGTAGAATTAACCAATAGTAATAATAAAAGAGCTAGCAATATCAATGAATTGTCAAAAAAAGTTTTAATAGTAGATGATCAAGAAATTAACCTAAAAATCAGTAATAAGCTTATTAAAAAGATATTGCCAAATGCTATTATTGATAACGCTTCAAATGGTAAAGAAGCTCTAAACTTAGTTAAGAATAATAATTCTGATGACATATCGGCTACTAATAGTAAGTATGATCTCATAATCACCGACATCCAGATGCCAATAATGGATGGCTTTGAATTAACCAGAGAAATTAGAAAGTTTAATAAAAATATTCCAATTGCCGCTTACACCTCAAGAACATCCTATAAAATAAAGCAAGAAGCTCTAGATATTGGTATTAATGATTACATCATAAAACCAATTCCAAATAATGCTCTTATCAAGGTAGCGCATAAATGGCTTATCAATAATCATAGATATAACTATAATATTGACGAGATTAGAGATAAATTAAAGGGCTTAAGGGTTCTAATTGCTGATGATGAAGCAATAAATATTATGGTAATGAAGAAGTTTCTAGAAAAATATGATATTAAAGTAGAAGCAGTAAATGACGGTAATAATTTAGTAGAGAAATATATTACTCAATTCCCCAAGCATGATTTAGAAGAATTAGATGAAAATGATGATCCTTATTATCAAGATCCAAATCTAACTAATAAATATGACATCATAATTGCTGATATCAATATGCCAAATAAAAAAGGTGATGAAGCAGCTAAAGAAATTAGACATTATGAATTGGTGCATGATATCCATCATAAAGCTATTATAATAGCCAATTCAGGAGATAGTAAAGAAAGTAAGCTAGAAGCTATGCTAAAAAGCGGTATGGATGACTATTTCATAAAAGGTGAAGATAATGACAAGCTTTTAAAAATAATCTATTTCTGGCTTAGTTATAATCAAAAGAAGAAAGATCCAGCTTATTTAAATATAGATAATAAGAAACATGCCCAAGAAGACACAAAAGCGGAATATAAGATCATTAATAACAAGATAGAAAATGAAGATCTATTAGAATTAAGAGAATTATTTATCAAAAGCACCAAAGACCTCATAAAAAAAATAAAACAAGCTCAAAAAAACAAAGATATTGATGATTTAGCCTTCCAAAGCCATGCCCTTAAAGGTATTGCTGGCAATGTCGGAGCTGAGAAGCTATTTATCCACATCTCCATGATAAATAATTATGCTAAGAAAGATAAGTGGCCCAAGGAAGCTAATTGGTTAAAAGATCTAGAGGAGATGGCAAAAGAGGTTTTTGTGGAGTTAAATAAGATTTGAAAGGCTGATTCTTCAAGGGTTAAAAATCACCAATACCCTAATCTTCATCAATCATTTGTTACTGACAAAAACTATTGAATATATTATAGACTAGATTAGTATTATTACAATATTCTTATCAATTCATTACACATAATAATGACTATTCAAAAATCAGAAATAATCAAGCAAGTAGCTGAATCTACTGGCAATACAATCAAAGATACCGAAAATACCATCAATAGTTTATTTAAAGTAGTTGGTGATAATCTTGTAAATAATGATAAAATCCAATTTACAGGATTTGGTTCTTTTAATGCCAAAAATGTCCCTGCTAGAAAGGGTAGAAATCCTCAAAGCGGTGCAGAAATTGAAATAGCTGCTAGAAGACAAGCTACTTTTAGTGTTGGGAAAGAATTAAAAGATAAAGTAAATAGTTAATTAAATCGAAACCTCTGTTAAATCTACAAAGCTAGATATAGCAAGGCTCTAAATGGTAAGAAAATTCCTTAGCGTATGTTTTCGTACCGTTGGGCTTCAAACCCCTTCTTCTTCCGTGGTACTATTTTTCAAGTGCATTTGAGCTAGATAAACAAAAAGAGTGTATTATAGATTAAGGAGAGAAATATTAAGTATGAAAAATAATATCATACCAAAAACACTACTAATTTTTACCATCACTTATACGGTATTTATATTCTTAGGATCTATCATTGAATATTTTTTGCAACACTCATTACCTTTACCTGAGGGAATTTTGGTTATAGTATCCTGCTTAATATCAATAAAATATTTTTTGACAAAACAGAATAGAATTATTGAAAAGAGCGAAAAAATAAAATTAATTTATGGAAGTGTAATTATTTTAACGACCATTTCATACCTGATTACTTTTATATTTTTTCCAGAATCTATAGGAGATGAATTAGTGGATTTTCTTTCAATTAAGCTAATTATTTCAATATTGGTTAATTATGTCATAATATCAATTTCTTACTATATTATTCTAAAAATATTGCAAAGAAAATTCTAGAGCCTTCTAATACATTGTACTAAATTAAAATAATATGCTTCTTGAGTTATCAACCAAAACTAACCCTCAAACTAGCTGAGTTCTTATATTCAACTTCACTATGATCATAAGATTTAGTAGTTCTTGGATCATTATGTGCTACAGTTGCTTGCACATATTGCAAATCACAACCAAGAGATAGGGCCTTAGTAATAAAAGTGCTCGTGCACAATGAGGGTTGGTTCTTTGCAATCCTGCTAAATTAGCATATTTATGCCAAATATATCTAATTGCTCTGGTGTCAATTGAGGTTTTCTTACTATAGAATTTAGAATTATTAGACATATTAGGAAATAATACCGCATCATCAGCAATTTCAAGTTTGGAATTACCATTAATATGTAAAACTTTACATTTAATCTTACATTCCTAATAATTTAATTTAATTAATTAATAAAAATTATAGGAGTAAAAATGACTACAATCCAACAAAAAATA
>Ga0209223_10004136_pt1 | contig 13453 bp, 11 predicted proteins | sample COG_06_FD_184750 | JGI IMG/M metagenome (GOLD analysis project Ga0209223, IMG submission 184750) | Pelagic Microbial community sample from North Sea - COGITO 998_met_06 (SPAdes) (version 2) | ecosystem: Environmental > Aquatic > Marine > Neritic zone/Coastal water | place: Helgoland, sampling...
TGGAGGAGGAATTTTTGTACATAATATTCATTTTGTACATCAACTCGTAGATGGATGGCCTGTATTACTATCAGATTTTTTTGTCGGACTCATTTCAGGAGTAGTATTCCTATGCCTTTTTCTAATCATCAAAAAAGCATTCTTCAATGGTAATTCGTGAATTTGATTAGAATACTTCGCTATTCTTTTATTTAAGGGAAACAATATCATTTAAGCTAACTTCCCCTTCTATTAGCACTTTGGCGTACCATCTTGACCAACCCGGATACTTATTTTCAGAAATTCGAACAAACTTTTCATTTATAAAGGATTTAGCAATGGTTTTACAAGGAGGCGTAGGTTTAGTTAGTTCAATTTTTACTTCCCCAATCTCTAGTAAGTCTCCTTTTTGTAAGCTGCTCCAATCCAATCCCTGAATGCTTAGGTTTTCCCCTGTAGATCCTTCAAAAATCGGATGTCCTTCTTTTTGTAATTGAGCAATTAGATCACTAGAATATAAACAAACTGCCCTATTTTCTCCACCATGATGTTTCAAATCATTTTGTTTATCGCCCTTAACTCCATACGTGCCTAAATAGGCACTATCAACTGGATGTTTAGGAACCCCCCCATTCTCATTGATATTAATTGAAACGATTTTTGGCATTTTCTTTTAAATTATGTTTAAATATACATTCAAATACCAAATAAAAAAGCCTCCCAAAAGGGAAGCTTTTTGTTTATAGTGACCTGGACAGGATTTCCATCACTTCGTTCGGAGCTTTCGCATCAAAAATGCTCAAGTCAAACCAGGTTTTCATCTTTGTCAAAATACTAAAATAAAAAAAGCACCAATCCTAGTTGGAATGATGCTTTGTGACCTCTACTAGTGCGAGTTCAAACTTTTTGGAGGACATTGAAGAAATTGTCTTGATGAATTTCTAAATCATCGTAATAATGACCGAGTGATTGAATGTGACACTTTTGATCCGATAGAACCACATGACTCAAGTTCGAACTCAATATCACAAATTGTTATTTTTTCATAAAAACCTCTAAACAATCTGGTTTTTAGTTTTCTTTACTAACTGATCCCAAATAAATGAAAAAACTAATTTACGCAATTACCATAAAACTTACATTTTATACTTTGCTATTCGCTCCTGGGAGTAGTTATGCTTTGAAGGAAGACCTTGATTACGGTAAGTCTGAAAAAACAGATTCAATTTTAGATGAAGTAATTTGTTCAGCTGAAAATTTCTTAGGTAAACCATATCGTTACCTTTTGCCATCTGGAGAAATGCTCGATTGTAGTGGGTTTGTTCAGTATGTTTTCCAGAAACATTCATTTAAACTTCCTAGAACTTCTCAAGCAATGTCTTTAAATGTGAAAAAGATAAGTCTAAATGAGTTAAAGAAAGGGGATTTATTATTTTTCACTGGAAGAAATAGTGAATCTAAAACGGTTGGTCATGTTTCCATTGTGACTAAAAATAATTTAGTCGGAATAAAAATGATTCACTCTTGTAATAGAGGGGTTGTCGTTGATGATTTTCCAAGATCATACTGTGATAAACGATTTCTCTTTGCAGGAAGAATTCCTGATGCGGTTGAGGCACCCCAAGTTCAATTTTATTCAGCAGAAATAAATAAAATGGAAATAGATACAAATAAGGACTTAGTCTCTATTATTGGTGTTGGCGACATAATGCTTGGCACAAATTTTCCTTCTTCCAGTTATTTGCCCCCAAATGATGGTAAAGACTTATTAATGTCTTTAAAACCAACCTTGAAGGATGCAAATGTAACTTTCGGAAACTTAGAAGGTGTCATTCTGACAGGGAAGGGTGCTGTAAAGCAATGTTCTGACCCTAAGTATTGCTATGCTTTCAAAAGTCCAGATCATTATTTGACATATATTAAAGAAGCCGGTTTTGATGTATTGAGTATAGCGAATAATCATGTTGGAGACTTTGGAGATATTGGCAGGAAAAATACTGTGAAAAGATTAAAAGAAGAAAATATAGCATTTGCTGGTCTAAATGAATATCCATATCAAACTTTTGAAAAGGATAATGTGAAATATGGTTTTTGTGCTTTTTCACCGAATAGAGGAACTGTTCAAATAACGGATTTTGAAAGGGCAATAAAAATAGTTGCCCATTTAGACTCTATTTGCGATATCGTAATTGTTTCGTTTCATGGTGGAGCTGAAGGGTCTAGATACAGACATATTACAAAAAAAACAGAATTTTATTTAGGTGAGAACAGAGGCAATCCTTATAGTTTTAGCAGAAAAGTTATAGATGCTGGAGCAGACGTAGTATTTGGTCATGGCCCACATGTTACTCGAGCATTAGATATGTATAAAGATAGATTTATTATTTATAGCTTAGGAAACTTTGCAACTTATGGAAGGTTTAACCTTAAGGGAGTTAATGGTATTGCTCCCATTATTAAAGTATATACCAATAAAAAAGGTGAATTTCAATCGGCAAAAATTATTCCAATCAAACAGACTGGAAAAGGAGGCCCTAGGTTAGATTCTGAAAAAGCAGTTATAACTGAGTTAATAAACCTAACTAATGCTGATATTCCTAATTGCCCATTATTAATAAAAGAGGATGGCTCGGTCATTAGGAAATAGTATGTAGTTTTACGATGGTAAACACTCACTGCCACCTTAACAACAGCAATTCTGGCATCATTTAGGCTAGTTACTTCATTTAGTGATCCCGACAGGATTTATTTCACTTCGTTCAGAGCTTTCGCATCAAAAATGCTCAGGTCAAACCAGGTTTTCATCCATGAAAGCACCTAAACAAAAAAAGCCTCCTAAAAGGGAAGCTTTTTGTGTGTGACCTCGACAAAGAGATCGCGATCCTTGAGCGATCGAAGACTGAGCGTCGAAAAGGAAGTTCGTAAACGCGAAGGAGAGATTAAATTCAGAAAAGTTTGACAACGAATAGAATTTTCATAGATTGTACTATTAATCGAAAAATTAATAAATATTATGACAAAGACATTTGTAGTTAACAATGAAAAAATAGAAATATGGGATGGAAATCGGTTTGTACAAACAATGGCTCGATCATATGTCAAAGAAATTCAAGATGATGGTGAGAATTTAATTGTAACATTAAACGATGATTCCCGTGAACGATGGAGTAAAGAGAATCGGTTTTTAAATCGATTATAGCAGATACTATATGTACAAAACAAGCATAATTGATGTGCCAAAGAAGGCGCACGAGGAAGATTTATTAGGTATAGACAAATACAAGTTAGGCCTAGTTCGATTTATTGAAAACACCAATACGCCAATAACCGTTGCTATTCAAGGTGAATGGGGAAGTGGAAAGACATCATTAATGAACACATTGCGCGATGAGCTTTGTGATCAGGATGGAAAAAAGTTCATCCCAGTTTGGTTAAACACCTGGCAATATTCGTTAATGAAAGAACCCGAACAGGCTCTTATATCAATAATCAAAGGATTGACGGATGAAGTTTTAGCAATAATTGATGAGAAAAAAAGTGATGTAGGAAAGAAAGTTAGATCGGTTTTTGCTAATGTATTGAGAGCAACGGCAAAAGTTGCAGTTAGCGCAACTACCGGTCAAGATGTAGGCGAAATAATTGATGCGACCTCTGTATCCAAAGAGGTTACCATTCTCCAGTTACGGAATTCATTAAACGATGCGATTGCCGATATTTTAAACAATGAAAATAAAGATGGTTTCATTTTTTTTATTGATGACTTGGACCGTATAGACCCTCCAATGGCAGTACAAATACTGGAACTACTGAAAAATATTTTTGACCTTGATAGCTGTGTATTCGTATTAGCCATAGATTATGATGTCGTAATAAAGGGATTAGAACCAAAGTTTGGAAAATACACAGAATCGAATGAAAGAGCGTTTAGAAGCTTTTTTGATAAGATAATTCAATTGCCCTTCTCTATGCCAACTGCCTCCTACGATATCAATGAATTCCTAGTAAAGAGCCTAGAAACAATTAATTATATCGATTCAGAACAAGCAAAAGATGAAGAATTCACATCTAATTTAAGTGAAATTACACGACTTTCAGTTGGTTCCAATCCAAGGTCACTCAAAAGGTTGTTGAATTCTCTATCTCTAATTAATTGCATCAATTATGATGAAGATGATGACAATCCGATTAATACAATAGTAGGTTATGCTTTAGTAAATATACAAGTAGCCTATCCCGCTATTTATTCCCTTTTGGTTAAAAGTCCAGACTTCTCAATATGGGGAGAAAAGTTTGCAATGCAGTTAAATTTACCTCAGATTAATGATGAAATCAAATTAAAACTGGAAGGACAGGAAGAGTTTGATGAAGAGTGGGAGCAGATTCTTTTTAGAGTATGCGAACGTGATATTTTTCTGAAGAAGATGGCGCTTTCTATTTCACAACTATTGAACAAAATAAAATCTATAATTCCGGATTCTATGGATCTTGGTGAAATAATTGAAAATAGTATTTCTTTGTCTGCAGTTACTAGCGTTGAAGCATTTGACAAACCCCTTCTTTCTTTCAATGCATCAAACTTCCTGAGGTCAATGATCGAACTATTGATTCCAAATCTGAATAATCGGCTTGGTGAAAGAAGTAAGGTAATTTGTAAACAGAAGAGATTCAGTAAACATGCAATGATTGACTTTGAATTAGAAGAATATAGAAACTGGATAAAGTTTACTCCGGTGAGTACTAATGATGGAATAAAACTTGTCTTTTATACTGAAAGGTCTATTTTAATCAAATCAAGTAAAAATTCAGATTTCAGTGAGGAAATCAAAACCAATGGAATGGAAGATTTTATTGATAGCATGCATGCTAACCTGACTGATTTTTGCGCTCAACATCCTATTTTTTCACTTGTGGTTAGAAATGGCGATACAGATCTCAGAAAGGCAGTATGGAAATATAAAGATCGTTGGGTTTTATCAACATCATTGATTACACTCTTAAAGAAGGCAGAAGATGTTAAATCTGAGGAATTCATTGATCAATTGTCACAAGCATGCGAAGCCCTATTCGAATGCTTATTAAAAATGAACTTAGAACATAAAAATAGAGTTGACGAGGGTTAAGTGAGCATTAAACACAATTGATATTAAAACTACTTAGGTCATTTGTGATATATAGCATTACATTTTGAACCGTGATCAATACGATACATTTTTCCTTTATAATTTATCTTGATTTCTGTTTATAAAAGTTGTTTACTCTATTAAATAAAGTTAAATATTGAAAAACTATTCAATCCTTATTATCCGAATACTCTCAGGATTCGGATATCCATATATTTTTAATTCATTTGCCGCCTCAACAAAATCATTTGGATTTTCAAGTCCCAAAACTTGCTCGTGCTCTACTTTTTGACTAAAATCATCACTCGGATGTCCTACTTTAAAATAGACTTTATAGTTATATTTATAACCCATTTTTCTTTTTTTAATATGTTTATTAGAATTAAATTATTTTTATGAATATACAAATAAAATAAATCTTTACACTGCTGTCCGCGAGTGAATTAAATGCCATAGAAATTGAATTTGAGACTAAATCAAATATGAAAGATGGGCAGAGGATCTGCAGATTGCTGTTTGAGGAATTGTTCTTTATTCAGTTCCTGATCCAACGGAATATCAATTGAGGCTTTCGCATCAAAAATGCTCAGGTCAAACCAGGGTTTCATCCATGAAAGCACCTAAACAAAAAAAGCCTCCTAAAAGGGAAGCTTTTTGTGTGTGACCTCGCTAGGAAGGAGATCAAACTTATTAGATGATATTAAATCTCTTTTAAAACAGAATTAAAAAAAGGCTTAAATACTTCAATTGGAGTTCGGTGTTCATGGTCTCCTATTTGAACCTTTGCCCCTGCCCTTTTTAGGATTTCAATATTTTCTTTGGATGGAACATCAGTATCGTTTTTACCCACCATGGCCCAAATTCTCGATTTTTCTTTACCATCGCGTAATATTGGAGGATCAAAAGACCTATTTGGCAATGCAGGGTTCAATAAAAGTAAATTTGTTTTAAAGTGTGTCCCTAAATGATAAGCGAAGTAACCTCCCATACTCGAGCCCACTATTAATTCCGGTTCAAACTCTAAAAGCTTCTTCAATGTCTCTTGATACAAATGCTCATTATCGAAATAATTCATATGTGGTGCCATGACTTCATGACCTTCATCATTCATATGCGAAACCTTTGATGATTTATTATTGCTTTGTAGACCGTGTAGGAATAGAATTTTCATGTAATCGTTTTAGTTTAGCCTCTCAAATTACTAAATTTGGTTTGCATAATAAAATGGGCAATGATTCATTTCATGACAAACTTTGGGATGAATAATAAATTTAAGCATTCGATTATATCGAAATTATTATTCAAGCAAAAAAGTGATTTTAAAGCGATTCAATTAATAAGTAGATGAGTAAAGAGAATAATAAATATAAGATTGATGAACACTCGCACAGGTTTGCTGTATGGACAGCAGCACGCGCAGCAACCCGTGGCATGAAGGGAGGCACCACTAAAAACGTAAAAAACTCCATTGAGGATGCAAATCTTCGATCATTTGTGGAAATTGAAAATATAGACACCCCTATTTCAAGTTTTGACGTATATAAAGAACATCATGACATATATTGCGATAAGATTATAAAATCTTTTAAACATATTGGTATTCCGTGCACTTATGGAAGAGCAGCTAAAATAATTGCCATTTATATTAAGACCAGAATATTAAATACAGAAGACCATCGTCTAATGAATTTTGCCTTCCCACCTATCGATTCAATTCTATTGGAAAATCTAGCAAAGGAATACCCTAAGCTCAAAGACCTGAAAAAAGTTAAATGGACACAATTAGAGTCAGGCGAGTACAATGATATAATTGCACGTTTAAACGATGAATGGTGTATGAAAAAACAGAAAAATATGTGGGAAATTGAAGATTATTGGAATCCTGAGAGATAACTTAATGTAAGGGTATCAAATAATCTGTATTTTTTCTACGATTTCTCAAAAAGTGATTTAGTGTACTCAATGGCATCCATAACAATTTTATCACCTAGTTCGGTATCTTCAAGTAGAGTTCCAAAGTAGTCATGTAAATAACCATTTTCTAAGAAATCCTGAGTATTTTTGGCTAAGTCCTCATAGTTGTCGGAGTAACTGGCTAAAACATCACAAATCTCTTTCAAATCTTCTTCATTTTCAGGACTACAAGAAACCGTATAATCACCATCATTAAAATCAGTTTGAAAAAGTTCAACTTTTTGTGTTTCAGAGTATTTACCAGCGATGTTGTCGAAAAAGATGGAATTACTTGTATGAAAACTTACACTATCATTATCTTCCGACCAATGCATAATTTTAAAATTTAATTACTAGTACTTCAAATATATTATTTTTTTTCAGTTTCTAAACTATCTATTCCGTTCATCATTAAATAAGATAGATGACATTTGGCAACTTCCGAAAAACGTCAATTACGCATTAAACTTTGCTACTCTTCCAAATTGGAGTGCATCACTGGAACCATCTGGTGTGAGAAGCCAAAAGACTTTACAGGGCGGTTTAACTTGAGGTTCAGGCGCATATCCATCGGTTAAATAGATACACCCGTCATATCGCTTAAATCTATTTTCTTTGATGTAGGAGAAAACAGGGTCAAAATGGGTACCACCCCCACCCTTCAAAAAACTCGGCTTTTTACCTTGATACTTATAAATTCTTTGCACCTCGGCATCACATTCTATAATTTCGATTTCAGCTCCTTGCCTCCATATATTGTGTATTTCAGAAAAAAACATCGAAAAATACGATTCTTGTATGGAGCCAGAGGTGTCGACTGCTACAGCCAACCTTTGGTATCTTTTTATTTTAATACCTGGCCTTGTCCCGAAACGCTTGCTAATTCTTTTTTCTGTATGGTATATCCTAGTTTTTCTGCTACTTGTAGAAAACAATTGAAGGGCTCTTTTCCAATTGACTTGAGGTTTCCTTTTTTCAATGACCTGATTCACCATTCGCTTAATATCGGAAGGCAATTTTCCAAAGTCATTGGAAGAGGTTCTATCCATAGCTTTAGCTATTATTTCGTCTAATTTATGTTGTGCCATAGACGAATAAGAATCATCTTTAGCATTCCATTTACTATGATCGCTATGTGTTTGTTGATTCATAAGATCCTCAAGATGTGAAGCACTTTTTGGTGCCTCAACATCCTTGTCATTGAGGAGATTGGACAAAGCGTCATAATAAGTCTCTACCGTCTGATTGGCTTCTAATTTCAAATCAGGGAATGAATCCAATGTTATGGCAGATTTGGGCAAATCCCAGTTTCCAATGAATTGATTGACGACTAAGTCTGCAGCCACATTAAATAATTTGAGATTAGATTTTGGAATACGGAAACAATGCTTGAACAAGATATGAAGTGCCTCATGCTTTATAACCGCAACGCGCGCAGAAACAGATTCAAGTTCATTCATGAAAAAATCTTCATTCACAAAAAGATTCATTTTTCCCTTAACCAAACCAACAGCAGCCGTAGGTATTTCCTCTGTAATATTTCTCGGGATACCAGCTAAAAAATGAGCATAAAAAGGTTCTTTCAAGAGCAGTTTAATGATGCATCTCGATAATTCTTCTTGAACAAAAGATTTTTCAGCCATTCATGGTATTATTTTTTTAGCCCTTCGAGTATCGGTGCAACTAAGGAAGAAAGCCCCTCTAAATTATTAAGATTGTGATTTCGAATATACAATACCTCTAGCCCTTTGAGTTGAGCAAGTGATTTTATACTCATAACAGCGGAACAATCATTCATTGAAATCACCTTTAGTGAGTTTAATGATCCCATTGCGTCAACATTACTTAGAATCGCATTTGAATCTACATTGATGGTGTCTAAGGCCTTCAAGTTGCCAATTCCACTTGTTGAACTCAGTTTATTGCAGCGTGTTATAATAATAGACGATAAATTCGGGAAATCACATATGTGTTTGAGGTCAATTACCCCACATTCTTCGATTTCAAGACTTTTTAAACTTTTTAATCCACTTAATCCGGAAAGGTCTGCCAATTCAATATTTTTCTTGAGAACCAATTTTTCTATATTCTGAAGCTTTTGAAGATCTGATAGTACTTTTAGCGATGTATTATATAAGGTTAATTCTCTGATGTTGGTCAATCCCGAAATCGAAATCAAACTTGAAATATGAGGACCTTGTATCACTTTTGATGTAACTAAACCCCTGTACTTTTTAGCGACGTCAATATTGTCTGATGCAATCGACAGTAGTCCTTCCAAGGCATATGTTCTAAAAGACTTTTCCTTGTCATTTCCTAGGAATGTAGAATTGGGAATCAATTGGCCCTTAACAAATTTAATATCCTGGAGCAGCACACTAAAAATTTCATCATCTGATATGGTTTGAGCAAGTTCAAGACCAAGGTCGATCTGTCCATGATCATTTGCCAATAACAACGATTTCAATTTTTCATTCAATTCCTTTTTGTCAGATGAAATTTTAACTTTCGGTTTATCTTTTTTGAATTTAGATAAGTATTCATTCACCTTTTCATAAGAATCCATTTTAAGAAAACGTGGCTTTGGTCTCACCTTTCCACATTTGCCTAAAATCAAACGGTCGATCAGGGGCAAATTTGCCAATGCTTGTACACTTTCTAACAAAGCGCTATCCGAAAAGTCACAACATTGTAAAAGTTCAAATTCTGAAAGACTATCAGTATTCTTAAAATTAGGGCACTTACCGAGTCTAAGGAGTTGAATACCAGCATTCTTTAACCCTTCCAGAGATTCCAAATTTGGGCAATTTCCTATGATAAATTCATTCATTTTTGGGTCCCCCCATTTTCTGTTTTTATAATAATCCCCGGCCAATTCGGAAACATAAATCCTGGAAAATCTTGAGTTTGTAAACAGTTTTGAATACATACTGAAAAACTCATCAAACGACTTGAAAGAATCATCATTCCAACCGATATTATTGAAAACTTGAGTACAATTAGATAAAGCATCTACATTCTTTATGCCTGACCTATTCAAGGTAATTGCCTTTAAATTTTTAACGTTTTCAAGCCCTTCCAGTGACAACAAGGAAGAACACCCTTTTAGAATCAGTTCTTTTAAATTTGTTGCTATTTTGAGTGCTTTTATACTATTTAATTGCTTACAGTCTTCGGCATTTACGAATTCAAGACTAATACTATTGGATAATGAATCCAAGTTCTCAACCTGTGTTTGTTGCATTTCAATAGCCCTTAATTTTTCCGCTTGGTTTAGTCCTTCGAGTGATTTTACAGACGTTCTTTGAATATTAATATATTGAAGCTCAGGAATGTTCTCCAATGGTTTTAAGTTGCTCAGTACAGAACAACAATTAAAATCGACATATTCAAGAGCGTTTAGATTTGAAATTTGTGAAATATCCTGAAGTTTCTGACAATCGCGTAAGTTCAAGCCCTTAATTTGATTCAATTGCTGAAGCCCAGATAGCGTATCGAGTAACTCACTTTTTATGGATAAAAATTTCAATTCATGCATTTCGCTCAGTGCATCAAGAGTTTTGACAGAAGTATTCAGTATTAAAGATCCCAACTTCCTAAGTCCTTTGAGTTGAACGATACTAAACTCCACAGGGTCTTCGTTGTAAGATGAGGAAGGGCCGGTAATCTTGAGACTTCTTAAATTTTCTAATTCACCAAGAAAATCAACATGGTAAATGATTTTTTCAGGGTCATTTTTGTGTCGGGGAAGGTCAATTTCTAAATTTTGAAGCGTCTTAAATTGCCATTTTTCACCAATACAAGGAAAAATACCATTCCCTTCCATACCATTTCCAGAAATGTAATTTGCATTTTCGATACCCTTTAAAGTCAAAGATTCAAGGTTCAGATGATAAATCTCATTAAAGCCAATAATTTCATAAAAATCGACTAAGCTTAGGTTTTTAATATTCGAGAAATTCGATAAATACTTTGCATAAAGCGGCATGGATTGACGACTTCTCAAATTGTATTTTTGACCCTTCAATCGTAAAGTTTCAATGGATGCTCTAAATAGTTGTCCCTTAGATCCATCAGGAGCATAATTAACCAAACCTTGAAGAGCTACAGAAAAATAATACTCATCAGGTCCAGACGCTTTCCAATCGTTTACAAAATATCCATCTGATCTAAATTTAAACTCACCTAACAATTCATCAAAAACATTTCCGTTTGCAGATTCTTTAGCAAGCTGTATGCCTTCTTCAATCTCCTTAAAATCTCTTGATTGAACAAGCTTTTTTATTTGTTGATAGACCTTTTTTTCATCTTTCGAAAGAGCCATGTTTTATATTTTTAAAGTGTTTTTAATAATTTTTTTGCCAAATTTTTATCTCGAATCATCTTCTTAATCCCGTCATTTCCGTTTTTACTCAAATCCAGATACAAACTCATCAATAAGTCCTCAGGGATGTCTTTATTCTGCAAAAAACGAATAAGATTCTTTTGATGCAATTTGCTCACTGTATAGTCTTCACCCATCAAACTTAAATACAGCCGTGTGCAAATCGTTGATAGTCGATCCAATCGTTTTGTACCCGATCCATCAGATGCTAAATCGGAAATTCGTTGTTCAATCTCTGTAAAATTCTCAGCATTTAAAATTTCGTCTGGATTAATTAAAGTGCTCAAATCATCCTGAATAAAACTGATAAACGACGTAACAGTTATTTCATCTAGAGAACTCAAAGCCAGAGCTTCTACTATTGCAATATTGGCTTTCAAATCTTCTATATTCTGAATTTGAGAAAAGAAATGACTTAAACTTCGCGGTGTCGTTCTTTCTGCATTGACCAATTCTGGATAAGTCAAAACAAAGGCGATTCCTCGTGCATCCACCCCAGCAGTTTCGGCCCATTCTGCCCAAACTTTAGCGTCAAACTTCAAGCTCACATGCAACATTCTGGTAATCATTGCGCCATCCATGGGAGTTACAGAGTAATCACCACCTTCAGGATTGGCTGTGGCTACAATTTGCCATTTAGGTGGTAACTTCCAGGATGACAATTCAAAATTTTGTAAAAGCTGCATACATCCCCTCAATATTCGATCATCTGCTCGATTCATATCGTCAAGTAATAAAATACCAGGACCTTCTTCAGTGGGTACCCAATCTGGCGGACTATATACCGTATATTCGTCACCAGAAATGGATGGATCTGGATCAATAACCGTAGGCATACCATGTAAATCGCCCATTTCTTCAAATTGCGCTGGAGCGATATAGCTAAACTTCCAATTATTTTCTTTTGCAAAATCTTTTACGATATGGGTTTTACCTAAACCATGTGTTCCCCAAATACATATTGGGGTGCCTCTTTTTCCAGAATCATTAAGTTCATTATTTCGCGCAAAAACATGGGAGAGAATTTCCTTTAGCTCTATGCTGTTTCCTTTCTTCCCGTATTCAATTAAACCATCTGACATACTTTCTTTATTTATTAATTCATAGTAACCGATTACTCTACTCGCCGACTCCTTCTGTACGATGAAGACCATCCCGGAAAACGTTTATTATGTTTAAATGCACCATCACTTAATTCATAGTAATCGTTACCACCGCCTCCACCTCCGAAGGCAAATTGACCTCCATAAAATGTCATGATTTGTTGCTCCTTTCCACTTAGGAAATCTGGGACCGCGATATAGCTAAAAGATGGAAAGTAGTCTGATGTCAAAACCTTTGACCTCTTAGAACAAAAGTCTCTTAGAATCCGGTGATTATTTACCAAACTTTTTTTGCGAATCGCTTTGTTCTTATACACACATTTCACTTCGTTGTTAAAAAATTCATAGACCTCGGAAATCGGATAACGTATCAAGTTTTTTGGGTCTATTTTTTTGAATAAACGCATATAAGCTTTACAATTTGGATTGTAATTTTCCTTTTCAAAATCAATCAAATATGTAGCATATGAATCTTCAAAATTTTCCTCAGGAATGGTGATTTTTCTTCTTGCTTTTTTTGAAGACTCTAATTTTCGAAGTTTGCCAACTTCATCATATCTATATTCGCGCAAGGATTTTGGACGAATTGGTCTTGTTAAATTCCCAACAGTTCTTAAGTACTTCGTTTTGTGTTTCATTAAAAAATCTTCAGAATAAAAATCCAACGAAAGATCTAATCGCTCTATGTTTAGACTTAAAATCCGAATGGTATTGTCTTTGTCTTTTAAATATGGATCTTTTTGCACAAGATCTAAAACCTTAGTAAGGTTGTCTTTCAAATCATTTGCTGCAGTATTCCACCCTCTCATTTTTACCTCGCTATAAGAAACAAAATAAAAAGGATTTGATTGCTTTTCAACATCAAATTTAAAATCAATAGCTTGTAATGCTTTTTTGATTTCTAATGGTAGACC
>Ga0209223_10004141_pt1 | contig 13430 bp, 9 predicted proteins | sample COG_06_FD_184750 | JGI IMG/M metagenome (GOLD analysis project Ga0209223, IMG submission 184750) | Pelagic Microbial community sample from North Sea - COGITO 998_met_06 (SPAdes) (version 2) | ecosystem: Environmental > Aquatic > Marine > Neritic zone/Coastal water | place: Helgoland, sampling...
TTGGAGGAAATGAATTTCCAGATTGGAAAAAGGTATTAGAGTTTCTTCAAATAGATTAATAAGGTTAAAAAGTAAATTTAAATTTCAAGAGAATTTGATGTTATCAACTTCTATAGAAAATCAGTCATTAAAACCATTACTAATTACGGTTAAAGATAAATTTTTTAGGAATCATGAAATAACCATGATCGGGAAATTTGAATGGCTCGAGGTTTCCGAAAGGCAAGCAAAACGCTATTTACAAAAAACCGGAAAAAAACTTCAGAATCAGCTTAGGAAGTTTAAAATTATAGAGGACTTTACTGAGGTAAATCAGTCAGAAGATTCACCAATTCAAACAAAAAAGTTTCAACACACAAGGTTTTATCGTTTATTAATTTCTGATATTAATTATAACGAAATGACTTTTTATGTTTTAGGAGACCACTGTGTTGGACCATTATTGGGAGAAATAAATCGGTATAAATTCAAAATTTACGTTTTAGCCGGACAGAAGCACATCGAGCTCGTTGAAGAAAGGATGATCGCAATTCGCTAGAAAATCGAGAAGATTGAAGTGGTATCAACCGGTAGACCATATGTAAGGGTCCCTAAATTTAAACGTTAAACTTCAGTTTTAAACGTCTTAGTTTTTAGGGACCCTACAATACAAGTTAGAAATACTTGGATACTACTGCGTGACATAGATAGTAATGGTGATACTAACCTAGTAGAGTCTGAGCCAACTATTTCTAGAGGTGCTGATGATAAAGTGGCTAATAATTTATCAATTCGTTTTGAATTCGTAACGGAGTTTTCGTAAGAATAAATTAGAGTAAAGGCATATTCTCCTCTTTGAGTTCCGTTACATCCAATCCCCTTAGGTAAGTCAAGAACACTAAAATACTAGAGTGACCCATAGCAGTCTTCAGCTTCTCAATGGAACCTGTTCGCTTGTAGATGTCAATGGCTCCTGTATGTCTGTATGAATAGAGTGATTGATTCTAAGGGACTTAGAGCGCTTTTTAAATCATCTAAATACCGTGTAAGATTAGGAAGAAATAGGTAGTATAATGTATTTCTTTTGTAGTAACCCAAGATTAATTTATTTGCAAAAAAGTTAATATGAAAATTTATAAAGGAAAATACACCTCCTCAAGTGACCAGGTTGCCACGTTTAAAGATGGTAAAATTTATAAGGGAAAATACACCTCTTCGTCCGACCAGGTAGGAACAATGGGTACGGATGGTAAAATCTACAGAGGAAGATTGATGTTCCCCCAATGTTTAGGAAAGTTTAGGTTGATAAATATGTTCTGTTTTGGTTAATATATTCACTTTAAGCAGCCTTTTTTATTTGTTGAGTATATTTCCGATTAGGTATCTGATTGTTGATGCCACTATGTCTCCTTTCAAAGTTGTAATATCTAAAGTACTCAGCCAGTGATTGATATAGCTCTATGCCATCTTTTGGTGGGTATAGATACAGCTTTTCATACTTCACACTTCTCCATAATCTTTCAATAAAGGCATTATCAATCGCCCTTCCCTTGCCGTCCATGCTCAGCCTGATCTGCTGGTCAATCACGTATTGACTGAAGGTTTCGGATGTGAACTGAGATCCTTGATCGGTATTGACGATCTCTGGATTACCATGAGTGGCAATGGCCTGTTCTAAGGTTTGCCTACACCATTCTGCATCCATTGTATTCGATACTGACCAGTTCATCACAAAGCGGCTATATAGGTCAATAATAGCGACTAGGTACATAAATCCCTTCTTCATTGGGATATAGGTGATATCCATAGCCCATACCTGATTAGGACGGTTCACAGTCAAGTTCCTGAGCAGATAAGGGTATACCTTATGAGTCTTATGCCTTCTGGAGGTATGTTTACCTGGCATGATAGCCCTGAGTCCCATTACGCTGTAATAGAGCCGTTCTATACGGTTCTTGCTTACTTTGTAACCTTTGTCCATCGTAAGCCACGTATGCATTCTGGAAGCTCCCTTAAAAGGATGATGAAGATAGTGTTCATCCATTAGACGCATCAGTTCCAGATTTAAGTCAGACTCTTCTGTAGGCTTGTAGTAAACTCCTGAACGATGTATTTGCAACAGCTCACACTGCTTCACGATACTCAAATGACCCTTGCTTATCATTGATCTACGTTCAGTCACTGGCCTCAACGCAAGGCGTTCTTTAAAAAATCATTTTCCACTTTTAGCTGACCAATGGCTTTCAATAGGGAATCCTTCTCTTCTTCGGCCTGACTCTTCTTGCTTTTGCTTTTACTCTCAAAAACAGTCTCTGCTCCATTTAAAAACTCACGTTTCCAAAGATGGATTTGTTGAGGGGCTATGTCATGTTTTTGAGCCAATTCAGCTACGCTGGACCGCTCCTTCAAGGCTTCCAATACCACCTTGGTCTTGAATTTTGATGTGTACTTCTTTTTTGTCATTGTAGTAAATTTAAGTCGTTTAAAAGTAACTTAATCTACTGTCCCATTTTTTGGGGTACCATCAAAGGTTAAATGATTTTTCTTTTACTTAATTCCAGTCGAATTAGGTATTGTTAACCCTCCGATATAATTTCCATCACTCAAGTGATGAAATGGAGAACACTCACCTCTATCAATTAATTATGAAAAAAATATAAAACTAGAAAATTACTATTAAATTTTTGTCTACTTGTATTATCATTAACCCTATATTCTTGTTTTTCAAACACTTGTGACTTAAGTGGGTGTGATAGAGAAGCGACTGGATGGAAATATTATGATACTCATCAAAAAGGAGTTTTTGGAGGATGTATTGGAGATTGTAGAATGAGTGACTCCGGTGGGTACTGTTCAAAAGATCATGTTTTAAAAGATAGATAAATTAAAATACTAATATCCACGTTTCAATCAATTTATACATGAAAAAAATTTCCTAATTGTGGTCAGTTTAAATTCGAAAAGTCTTGGGGAAGAGTTGGATGTGGTTGGTTTTTATTATTGGGAGTTCCAATAATCGGAATGATGATGCCTGGTATGTCGGACTTTTACGGAGGTAATAGTTCTTTTTCAGATATATCTGGTTTGGTCATTATTTCAATGGGAATAGGGATAATTATTTTAATCAGTTCAATTATAGTCCCATCTAAAACCATTACATACAAATGTTCAAATTGTGATTTTGAACAGATTTATAATAAATAAGATTTTAACACTGAAAAACTAATCAAAACCAAAAAAGATGAACTCAACCTTAAAAAAAATAGTGAATTTTAATCACATGTTGTTATTTTCCTTATTACTTTTTTCTTGTGAATCAAAACAACCATCTCTTTGTGATTGTTTAACAAAATCTGAATACGCTAACTATGGAGATAGTAAGTATAAACAATGTGAAGAGGTTTTTTTAAACAAATATGGGACAAAAGAACCATCAAATAACCAAATGAGAAGTGATTATTATCGATGTAAAGAATAAAATTTGACGGTATTGTTGAAATAATTTTTAAGTAAAAAAACAATTTATGTTAACAAAAAAAATATTCTTTATTCTGTTGTTTTCTTTGACAACAAATATCTATTCTCAATCAGAACAATTAAACTATTTATTAAATCAAATAGATTATTATGAGAATAATTATTCCTATGGTTCTCATGTGTATAGTCATGATTATAATACTGTCAAATATAGTTTTGCAGGTAGAGGTTTAGTAAATAAACTAGAATCATTAGGAGGAAGAGAATACAATGTAATTTATTATAATTTGGTTGACGATAAATGGGGAAGTGTAAAAATTAATTATTCTAACAAACCACAACCATCAACTGAGTCTTTTGAGGAGTATAAAAAAAATAAAATAACATCTTTAAAGAAATCAATTCAAGATGAACAAGAAAGATTACTCGATGAAATTAAAAGAAAGGAAGAAAACGAAAAATTAAACAGAGAGTATAAAATTAAATTACAAAAATATACAATATCAGAAAAAAGTAATTTAAAAATCAAATTAGACTCAATTTTGTCTGTAATAAATGAAAGTAATGAAGGATTGAAAACATATTATTCATTTTTCAAAGGTTTAGATAGTATCATAAACATATCCTCCGATGTAAATCCATTCTCAATTTCTAATGGTAATGATTTTTTCCCAAATTCTATTTTTGATATTCCAATTGAATCAGTAAATATGATTTATGGAGAACCTCTAAATGAAATTCCACAAGAATACGGGTCTTATTATTATGCATTGAATGTTTTTCCCTTGGATTATGACGAGAACGAAAATTTGTTTATAAGTTATAAAATTTATGATATATACGTTCCAAAAACAAGAGATGAAAATGATTTTTCTCAAACAAGTTTAAAAGATAATATAACACTACCAACTATTCTTAAGATATTTCAATTTTACCAGATTCTGGGAGATGATATGGAATTGATCGATAATTATAAACAAGCAGCAGAATCTGCAATGAGATTTATTTTATTTAGTAACTATATTAATTCTGATAGATGGTCAAAAATCTTAAATCAAAACTTAAACTCTTTTAATTATTCAGAAATAGATACTACAGGATTTAATAAGACAGGAGAGTTTAAATGGTCTGAAGGAACATATGAATCAACAGTTAGAGAAGGTAAAAAATCCTTAGTTAATAATATCTATAAATGGTATGAGTCTGAAAAGTATAAAATAGAAAAAGATGGACTAGAATACGAAAAAACCAAAAATCCGTTACCAAATTATGATAGACAATTGGTTCCAATTTATCAACAATTTGGAAAAATAAATAAGCTCATAACGATGTGGGATCTTATTGGATACTATTCTGATGGAGATTGGACTGATAGAATTTATGATGATTTTAAAAAAATAAATTTCATTAAAGAAAAAACTCAAACTATATATAGTATAGAAAATTTTATTTTAAATGAATTTCAACCTTTGTTTAAAATTGAAGGATCTCCTTATAGTAGAAAATTGACTCATAAAAAACATAAACAAATTCAAAATATTTATAAAAATATTGATGAAAATTTGAGTGATAAAGAAAAGTTAATACATAATAGTTTAATTGGACCTATAGTTGATCATTCTCCAGAAAGTTCAATTGAGTATTTTTACGGTTTATTACATTATGGATATAGAATAGCCCCTAAAATCATGAAAAAGTATGTTAACTATAGTAGTATTAGTGGACCTAAACCAAATGAAATTCAAGAATTTCAATTGATTATGACAAAGAAATTGTTCAAATTTCTTGACGAAAATAATATTCAATTATCAGATGTAAATGAATATATAAAAAAAATGAAATCACTCATTAGTTCTATTTAAAAGACAATTATGAAAGAGAAATGTCCGAATTGTGGTCAGTTCAAATTTGAAAAATCTTGGGGAAGAGTTGGATGTGGTTGGTTTTTATTATTGGGAGTTCCAATCATTGGAATGATGATGCCTGGTATGTCCGACTTTTACGGAGGTAATAGTTCTTTTTCAGATATATCTGGTTTGGTTATTATTTCAATGGGAATAGGGATAATTGTTTTAATCAGTTCAATTATAATCCCATCCAAAACCATTACATACAAATGTTCAAATTGTGATTTTGAACAGATCTATAATAAATAAGATTTTAACACTGAAAAACTAATCAAAACAAAAAAAAAATGAACTCAACCTTAAAAAAAATAGTGAATTTTAATCACAAGAATAAGTGGGTATTCTCTTTACACATTACTACTTTATTTTTAATTTTTTATTATTTTTCTTATAATTGATGATTCTCCAGAATATATTCTAATGATATAAATACCTTTGGGTAATTTATCAGTTGTAATAGAACCGAAATTTGAAGTAACCTCCTTTATTTTTTCACCCAAAATAGTATAGATTTCTACTTTAGAAATTGCAGAGTTTTTAGATTCAATTGTTAAAATATTTGTTGTTGGATTTGGATATATTTTTAGGGAATTATCTAATATTTCATCATCAACACTTAATAGAATTTCAATACAACCAGTTGAATCAACAGTTTCACCAGTTGGTGTATCAGGACAAATATCTAATATATTAAAAACACCATCTGAATCTGAATCAAAGAAATATTCATAAATATATAATGAAGAACCTACCTCTCCTTGAATATGATTAAATATTACCCATTCTAAAGATTTGTCATTATTCAAATCAAAAAAGTCAAAATCATTGTAATGATCAAGGTCATTTAATTGACCTAAATCAATTATTTCAAACATATTTGATGAACTATTAAATTTAAAATATTGAAAACCTTTTGAATTATTCCAATTACCTCTAAAGGCATTCCCTGGATAATCCGAACCAAGTTCAGGATCTTCTAAATAAAACTTAGGAATTAAATCTTTATATCCATCACCATCTAAATCCAAGTATTGAAGAAAACTTGTTTGAGTATAAAAATTCATATTGTTTTGAGAATCAGAAAAAAATTGACTTGAAATATCTTTAATATATCCTTCAGATTCACCAACTAATTTATATATTTTAATAACATTTGGGATATCATCTTCATTCAAACCGCATCCATTACAACCAAATCCATTAGTGAAATATGCAATGAGTTCTTTAATATCATCCCCATTTATATCTTCATAATAAATACTTCTCAAACCTAAGCTCGGATGAATTTCATCAAGAACAATAAGGTTTTCAAAATCTAATGAAGATCCATCTCCTTTAATTAAACCAAAGATCGAATAATCTTGTTGTGATCCATTTTGTTGACCACCAAAAATTAAATCATTTTTCTGATCATTGTCTATATCTAAAACAAGCATATGGCCTTCAGAAGTATTATAATCTTCTGTAAAGTTTTGACTTTCTAAAACAAAGTTGCCATTACCATCATTTTTTAAAATATCGAAAGAATATCCCATATTATAATTTTGACCAGATGAAATTAAATCAAGATCTCCATCATTATCAATATCTCCAACTGTAGAAGCATACATGTTTCTTAAATAATTAACATTTTGATCACCCCATTTACTGACAAAGTCAATAGAACTTGTAAGAGATATGTCAATTTTATCAACTTGATCTATTAACTCACCATTTTCTTCAATAGAATAATATCTTGTTTTTTTACCATTATCATGATAATCAATTCCGTAATTAAGCCCTTTTGTTTCAAACCATTTATAAATATAATTTACGTGAGGATGATGAGGTGGGTATTGTATGTGATAATCTTCTCCAAAATTAATAATTTCATTAACTCCATTATTATTTAAATCAGCTAAAACTTTAATATTTGGAGAATGAATGATAGACTTATTGAAAGAATTATTAATCTCTTTATTATATCTAGATTTAAAATTAAACGATCCATCGTGTGTTAGATACACGGGATCGGAAACATGATGAATATTAACAAACCTTCCAAAAGCATCAACCCTGTAATCACCAAAGATTAAATCAGTAAAACCATCATTGTTTAAGTCTTGAAAATATGCATGAGTTTCAAAATCAGGCCCCCGCCAATATGAAGGAATATCTCCATATTTTTCCATAAATGGACCACCATCATTTCCCATAATATATAAATACGGATTGATTAGTTTATGTTCTGTTAAATTATATGATACCTGTGTTTTTTGGTTTTCAACATTTTTTTCTTCTTTAAAATAATCTACATAAATTCTAAGATCAATTGAATCAATTTCAACTTCTGGTTCTGATAAAGAATTATTATGAACCCCTATCTTATAATCATATATATGTTTTGATAGAAAATCTAAGATTTTATCCTTTGAAACATAGAATTTTTGATTTTCTGTATCAATAGTAATATGATTTTCATTATCGTTAATGTTTCTTATTTCAATTTTATTTACAATCCTATCATTCTTATATATTTTTTTCAATGATGAAAGAATTTTACTAGAAAAATGAATTGTATCAGATTTGAATTTCTCAGAAATTGATGTTAAAATAGTTAATTTATCAGACCAATCGCCAATGCCATCATTATCTACATCTTCTTGGCCTGGATTATAGAAAAAGGGAGAATTGTCCTCTCCATTCTTTATTCCATCATCATCATTATCATAATCCAGATCACATACATCTCCAATTCCATCATTATCTATATCAGATTGATCAGAGTTAGGAGTGTCAGGACAAATATCTATATCATCCATTATACCATCTCCGTCAGTATCAATCTGAGAAGAAGAACAACCAGTTGAATTAACAGTTACTGTTGAAGGAACTGATTGGATAGTTAATACTTCATTCTCACCTGAATCCGACGATGACACCGTAACAGAAATCGTAATACCCTTGGGAGTGTCTGGACAACTATCTAAATGATCATATACCCCATCTAAATCTGTATCAGACCTGAAATAAAATTTTCCATCAACAAACTCCCAATATTCCTGTCCAGTTAAATAATCTTCCCAGCATTCATTAGTAAACTCATCCATTCCCCAAGGAATTAAATCCATATCCCCATCTCCGTCTTTATCTTTAACTGCTATACTCCATATTCGAGTAAAATCACCTTGTCCTTGCACCCCATCCGCTCCAGTGTTTTTAAAGAAAAATACATCAAAAGAATCTTGTGTTACATCGGTGTATGTACCATCCTCATTACCCATGAATAATTGGAGTCCAGTAGCAAGGTTATGATAATTTTTAGCAAGAATTATATCGTTAATTCCATCTTGATTAAAGTCAAACACATTATAATTATTAGCCCCAAAAAGACTCTCAAAGTTGTACTCTCTTAACTCGGATAATAAATAATCTTGATGTTGATCAAAATATGTCGAATTAGACACAGAGAAATTTCCACTACAATCTCCCCAAAATATTCTAGATCCTGATTTTACATATTCTCCATCAACATAAATCAAATCATCATAGGACAAAGGACCTCCTCCATCAATTTCCTGTTCAACTAATATATTATTCTCAATAATAAATTGTCCATTATTACTATTTGGAGTAACCCAATCCAAACATCCATCCTTATTAATATCATATAATATCTGACCATGATCGTCTTTATTCATTCGTTCTTGATCTCCAGTCACTTCAGTAAAAAATTCAAAATTTTGTACAAAATTACCATCTCCATCATTTAATAAAGTAAAAGATCTGCTATTTCTCCACTCTTCTGTATATTGAGTTCCGCTATTTATATTATTTTTAGATTGAATGATATCTACATCTCCATCATTATCAATATCTCCACTCATTGGTCCACCAGAAGAACCCGGGAGCATATCAATTTCTCTTCTTTCAGAAAACCCTTCATCATTGAAATAGAAAATTTCAAATGGAATATTTTCATATTGTTGATTTCCTGAACCGTCTGTCTCATGACTATTGTTAGCCGTGACTAGAATATCATAAAATCCATCATTATTAAAATCATTTATATCAAGCCATCCACCCCATATTATTCCACTATCAAAATATTGAGGTTCTGAAGTCTCTGACAAATAATCATCATAAAAAACTAACTTTCCTTGAGGTCTTTCATGATTTCCTTGAACCCCAGTCTGACCTGCGTTAAATAGAAAAGCAAAAAGATCTTTCTTTCCATCAGAATTATAGTCAAATATAATATAAGTGTCATCCCATATTTCATACCTTATTGAACAGTTAAAACAGTCACCGTTTACTATATCCTCAGTAGTACTAGGACAATTACCCTCTTGAATTTCAAAAGAAGGCATGTTCGTTAAAAATTCATTCCCAATTTGATTATTGGCAACTACTAAACCAGAACTATTATTAATATTCAACTCTATATCAGAACATCCAAATTCATTTATATTTTCACCTAGAGGTGTATTAGGACACTTATCTTCTGAGTCCAATATTCCATCACCATCCCTGTCATCATCACATACATCTCCAATCCCATCATTATCTATATCAGATTGATCAGAGTTAGGAGTGTCAGGACAATTATCTAATACATCAGATACCCCATCTCCATCAGAATCAGTTACTGCAACTTCAAATGAACTTACATTCCACTCCCATCGAAAACTGTTACCCCATAAACCGTGCGTATTGACAGTAGAAAAAAGAAAAAAGAAAATCAGGAGTGAATAACTTTTTAGTCTCATAATGTCTGTTTTTTTATTTAATTAACTCTTATTTGTTCTATCTGCATAAATTTGCTATATGAAGCAAGTACTTTTATTGCTTTTATTTTCCACATTATCTTTTTCACAAACGATAGTTTTGAGTGATGAGAATTTAATTGACACACATATGTTTCATTAGAAAACGAAAGAATGTATCTATTTTATCCTGATAAACTTGGTCTTTCTAAAGATATCCTTCCCTTGTTAAAAACACCTCATTTAGATTATGCTCATTCCACAAGAATAATGAGAGATACTTTATTTCAAATCAATTTTAAGTTAAAAACACTTATTAAATCTGAAACTGATGTGATAGTTATTAAAAAATCAGATTATGATAAGAGAATCAAACAATACTCGATTAATCAAAAATTATTTATTAAATCATAGATTTTAACTTCTGTTAGATTTAACAGAAGTTACTCTATCATAGAAGGACACCCCACACCTTTTCCTGAGGAAATCATAACCTTACCCATCCTTCAAACTTCTAAAGAGTTTGAATTGGTTTTAGACCCTTTTATGGGCAGTGGAACTGTGGGAAGGGTATGTGATAAGTTAGGAAGGAGTTTTGTGGGGTATGATTTAAAGATGTTTTAAAAACACCACAACCTATCGAGAAGTTGATAAATTATGGGTTTAAAAAATACTCCTCTTCTTCATTAAAACTTAATACAACTACTTAAAAAACATTAAGAGGTTAATGAAATATTACATTTTTATTGTTTTTTTCATTACCATTCCTTTTTTAGAATAGATTTTAATAAGATACACCCCATTGGGTAAATTATAAGTTGCAATATGATCGAAATTTGAAGTAATCTCCTTTATTTTTTTACCTAAAACAGTATAGATTTCAACTTTAGAAATTGAAATGTTTTTAGATTCAATTGTTAAAATATTTGTTAAGGGATTTGGATAGAGTTTAAGGGAATTATCTAGTATTTCATTATCAACACTTAATGGATTTTCAGAACACCCATCAGTATCTACGGTCTCTCCAGTTGGTGTATCAGGACACTGATCAGTAACATTAGGTATTCCATCTTCATCATAATCAAAATCTTCAACTGAGAAGTTATTTTGAGGACTCAAAGGATTTTCAATACCATTAGTATCAACATAAGTAATTCTAAAATATATATCATTATTTCCTTCAAATTCGGGTTGGAATTTAACTTTATATGAAAAAGTGTTATTTCCTAGAGGGTCCTTTAATATTTCATTATTAGGAAATGTTATTCTTTTAACACCTTCCAAATTTTTATCTCCCCATGGAGTTTGACGATAGTAAACTATCCAATCTTTTATTTCACCTCTCAGATTTTCCATTATCATTTCTTCAGAGAAAGGATTCATAACGTTCGTTAAGTGAGTGGTTTTCCAATTAATTTCAGATTCTTTGAAATCTTTATTAATATAAATTTCAGAAAAAGGAGTTAAAATGGGGTAGTTAAAATAATCAAACTTTAAGTTCTCTTTTCCAAATAATATCCAGTTTTGAGGTAAATAACTACTACTGTGACTCCCTTCAAATGGATATGCTTTAATAATATCCTTTATTCCATCATTATTTAAATCAACAAGTTGGATATAAGGAGTCAAGTTTTTTGAACTCTCATCTAAATAAAAATTTTGAGTCATCAAATCCTCGTTAACAGATTCTGAGACATCAATAAATATTACTTTTCCATCTTCATCAATTCCAGTATTTTCAAGAAAAAGAAACCCCCAATCATTGTAGTTAGTTTCAGTAATTATTAAATCCTTATCTCCATCATTATCAAAATCCGTAAAATCATAATCCATAAAATATCCAAAACTCCCAAATATAAGTTCTTCAGATTGAAGTTCTTCAGTTCTATCCTTAGATAAATTAAGTTCCTGGGTATTACCAAAAGTACCATCACAATTGCCAAATGCAATTCCTGAACCATCTCCCCAGTAAATTAAGTCTAAACATTCATCATTATTTATATCTTCTAGTTCAACAGTAAAAGACGAATTATCTGTCCAGGGAGGGGTGTTTGGTATTGATAAAGTTGTAGTAAAATTACCATCTCCGTCATTTAAATACGAAACCATACCATCTGAATTATGCCATTGAGCAACAACGAAATCTATATCATTATCGTTATCTATATCACCAACAGATACTCCATGATAATATCCTTCATCGTTAGATCTGTTTACAGTACTTAAATTAAATTGTTCCCAACCTGATTGATTTGATAACACAATATCTAAATGTGATAAATCTTTATCAACTTTTTCTGGATGACTTACATTAATAAAATCTAATACTCCGTCACCATTAAAATCTGCCGAAACTGATTTTCTATTAAATGTTTGACCTACATTATTTGATATTAGATTACTATTATCTTCTAATTCACCACTAATCGGATTATAAAAAAGTAACATGAAAGGAATTTTTTCGTTTTCCCCACCATTGTTATCAGCCCATCCAAAGAACGAAAAGAAAACATCACAATAACCATCATTATTAATATCTCTTATAATAACAGAATGGATCCCCGGATATACGTTAAAAAGATCATCGTAGGTTACCCAAATAGGACATTGATATTGGTTTTGGTTGAAATTATTTTCTTCAAATGAAGGTTTTGACCATAACATCTGAGTTTGTGAGTAAATGGGTTGGTGTAAAGGAAATACCATTACTAGAATCAACAATATCACTTTTATTCTTTTCACAGTCTTTTATTATGTCAATCCCTAAATGGACTTGCTTACGATTTCCGGAGAGTCAGTTAAGCTACTTTGCTAAGGTAATTTACTGAAAAAATCCCAACTATTGATTTCAGTTTTTCCAATATGTTTAGTTATGTAATGACTGAAACCCAAACTACTATTATACCTCTCAACATCACTTAAACCCACGTTTTTCCAATATTAAATCAATCTATATTTAAAATCATATTCCTTCAAATTAGTTTTAACTACTAAATGGTGATGTAACAGATATATCATCATTGTGGAATGAATACAAAACCACTCCGATACCCATTTTAATAAAAAGTGTTTCCTCAGTTACAAGGAACCTCAACTTTGAATATAACTTCTGTTAAATCTAACAGAATTTGAATAAGTATTAAACCCGTTTATGGGGAGTGGAACTGTGGGAAGAGTTTGTAATGAGGAGATAGAAAGTATGTGGAATATGATTTGAAGAAGTATTGAAACTACTTTAAAACGATATAAGTGGAATCTTTAAAAACTTTATTTCCAAGAGTTGAGAAGAACTTAGATTCCTCCTCCTTCGAAGTAATGGAAT
>Ga0209223_10004142_pt1 | contig 13430 bp, 9 predicted proteins | sample COG_06_FD_184750 | JGI IMG/M metagenome (GOLD analysis project Ga0209223, IMG submission 184750) | Pelagic Microbial community sample from North Sea - COGITO 998_met_06 (SPAdes) (version 2) | ecosystem: Environmental > Aquatic > Marine > Neritic zone/Coastal water | place: Helgoland, sampling...
GTTGCGATTTTCTAGTCGTACTGACTATTCAGGCTTGTTGAGCACTTAGAAGTTCATGCGAGCTGAAAGCTCAACAGTGCGCGGTGGATCGATTAACTTGAAGTAAGAGCCATAGAATCCCAGTGTACCCAGTGGAATGTCGTTGCCCCACATAAAGGTCTCTTCACTCAGCAGGTTTTTGCCTACTACGGAGACCTGCCATTGGTCATTGCCAGCAATGGCGATACGCGCGTTGAGTTTACCAAAGCTTTCCTGGACTAATTTCTCATCCAAGTCGGCAGCCACAACCACATCGTCGGTCCAGTTGTAGTCCAAGCCGGCACTCAGCAGTAAACCTGAAGACAGCTCAGTCTCATAGCTGATACCGATGTTGGCTGTGTGCTCAGGAGCAAACTGCAATGGCTGACCAGTCATGTCTTGAGTACATCCGCCAGTACCTGACCAAGCCAGAGTTTGACCCACGTTACAGCCGGCACCAGGGAAGGACTTGTAAGTGGCATCCAGATAAGCAAAGGCACCGTTAAGGGTGAGTTCTTCAGTCAGGCGGAAGAGTATGTCTGCTTCAATACCCTGAACTTCAGACTCGGCTGCGTTGCCCACTACAAAGCCGGCATTGCCGTCAAAAGTAGAGACCTGAACATCTTCATAGTTGCTCATAAAGGCAGCAATATTCAAACGACCACGGCCATCGGCGAGATTGATCTTGGCGCCAAGCTCTATAGTCTCCACTGACTCGTCTTCAAAGTCGGCCAGATCATCGGTCACGCCGTTAACGGTTTCGATTTCACGACCCATGCCGTTATCTTCGTCAAACCCGCCGGCTTTATAGCCGTTGCCCAGCTCTAGGTAGACCATTGCATCGTTGGTCATATCCCACTGCAGGTTAACGTGGCCAGTGACATGGTCTTCTTTGCGATCTCTTGTGTAGGCGTGAACTTTAGCCAACTTGAGTGCTTTCTCATATACCGCGGCTAGCTGTGGAACAATTAAGGTAGAAGAGGCTGCGGTTGGGTCTATGTAACTGACTGTACCGCCCTTGGAGACGTCTTTATTGTCTTCGGAATAACGTAAGCCAGCAGTGACGCGGAAGGTATCAGTCACATTGTAAGTACCCTCAGCAAAGGCTGACCAGCTGTCGGCATCCTGATTGAAGTAGTTGCGTGCTGTGGCATCCAAAATGCCGCTTTGAGTCGCTGCACTGAGGTTTCCACCCAAAACTGCCTGAGCAAAACTTGCGCCACCCAGTAATGGGTTGGGCGCGTTTAACAGGCCAAATACACCGTTCTGTAGTGGTCCCACTGCTGACAGATCAACGTGAGTGTAGCGATCGTTAGACAGCTCTTCAGTCTGGTAGAAAGCACCAGCCAGGTACTCGAACTTGTCGTCACTTGGCGAGCTAATGATCAGCTCGGCGCTAATCTGCTCGTGCTGCTCGTTGCGGCCGCGATTCAATAATTTTAACGGGCTATAGTCGGAATCCAAGCTGTTAGTGAACTCATAATCGGTGTAGCCAATAATCGCTTTAATGCCGTGATCGGCAGCAACACCATCCAGAGTTACCTGAAAGATATTTGACTCGGTGTCATCAAATAGCGGGAAGTCGCGAACGTTTTGCTCGTAGGTGGTGTAACCAAAACCGGCTTCAAAATTAGTCGATCCCAGAGGTGAGCCATAGAGTCCAGCGGATGGACCAGTCGCCAGATTAATGTCTGAAATCAGCTCTTGGCGACCCAGAATATCCACATAGCCGTGCTCGGCTTTGATGGTGGCAGTCCAATCTTCGTTAACATCTATAGCCAGCGTGCCGCGAACATAAAGGCTTTCATTTTGCGGGCCATCGACGCCATCAGCGGCGAGGTTGCGTACATAGCCTTCATCTTCATAGCCGCGCACAGCCAAACGGCCGCGAACTGAATCACTCAGTGGTCCAGAGATTACGCTTGTGAGCGTCATGGCTTCTAACTCAGTGGTATAACCGGCACTGACATAGCCTTCAAATTCTTCGGTGGGCTGGGCAGTGGTGATGTTCAGTGCACCGGCAACGGTATTTTTGCCGAACAGAGTCGACTGTGGGCCTTTCAGAACTTCAACACGTTCAATGTCGAGGAACTTGCCACGGGCACTGCGGCCGCGACCGAAGTAAACGCCATCGACAAAGGTACCGACTGACTGTTCAAAACCGTAGTTAACGCCTGAACCAATACCGCGGATAAACAACTGGGTACCAGCACTGGCTTCAGCCACATGGACGTTAGGCATGTACATGGACAGATCTTCCATCTTGGTGAGGCCTTTGGCGCTCATCTCTTGACCACTCATTACTGAGATGGCGATGGGAACTTCTTGTAGCCCTTCGGCACGTTTCGTTGCCGTGACTATGATTTCTTCGAGCATTAAACCTTGTGACAGCGCGGGCGCACTGAAGGCCATCGCCAGCGTTGCCGCAGCGGTGTATAAACTGAGAGTGCGTTTTTGCATGATATTCCCCTTATTATTGGTTGGTGCTGAGTTGCATCTTTTGTTTTTATAAGTAGAGATCTTCCCTGTTTGGAAAATCGAGCGCGATAATATCAGTTAAAAACATTTTCGTTAGCGTCTAAAACCGACAGTTTATTCATACTTTTATCGCGTTTTGACAGCATCGCTATTACAACTAATATGACTAATAGGCCAACGAAGAGTCTTAGGGGCAGTTGCTCAGCGGATTTTGTTTAGCAGTTGTTGAGAAGCTGCCATCAAAAGCTGCTATAAATAGGCTACTTAAAAACAGCTCGCCTATTTACCCTGCAGTACTTTAGGTTGCTACAGGGCTAGATTAATTGGCCATGCTGCCATGGTTGCTAATACAATCCTTAATAATTTCTGTCGCCGCTCCCCTTCCTAAAGGTTCTAAGTGGGGGCGGGGTCGGGCAATATAACCAACGAGGTAGACAAAGTAGTGATTCAGCAAATGGTAATAACGGAAACGGATAGCCGCGGTGTTGCCACCGTTACTCTAGATAATGCGGATAAGCACAATGCCTTTGACGATCAGCTGATCGCTCAGATTAGCGCCAGCTTTGAAGCTCTGGAAGCCGACCCTGGGGTGCGCATAGTTATTTTGCAGGCCACTGGTCGCAGCTTCTCCGCTGGCGCCGATCTCGGCTGGATGCGACGTATGGCCGACTACAGTTTTGACGAAAATCAGCGTGACGCGACGCTAATGGCGGCGATGTTTCGGCGTATTAACAGTCTATCTAAGCCAACTATTGCGCGAGTCCATGGCGCGGCCTTTGGCGGCGGTGTGGGCCTCGCCGCTGTCTGTGATCTCGTATTCGCTACGCCTGCTGCGAGCTTCTGTTTATCCGAGGTCAAGCTGGGTCTTATTCCCGCCGTAATTAGCCCCTTTGTCTGCGCCGCGATCGGACCCCGTGCGGCGCGCCGTTACTGTATGACCGCGGAACGGTTTTCCGCTGCCACGGCCTTGCAGCTGGGACTGGTGAGCGAGCTCTGTGAGGAGGCCGAGTTGGATAGTCGTATTCAAGCAATGGTTGAGAGATTACTGATTAATGGCCCGGCAGCTATGGCGGCGGCCAAGCAATTGGTGGCTGATGTGGCGGGGGCGCCCATAACCGATGAGTTAGTCGCCGAAACCAGCCGTCGCATTGCTGAAATTCGTGGCAGTGATGAGGGTCGTGAAGGGTTAAATGCCTTTCTCGAAAAACGCAGTGCATCTTGGATAGGAGAGTAATTAGATGACCATTCCACAGTCAGTTAAGCTAGTCGAGGTGGGTCCCCGAGATGGCTTGCAGAACGAATCGGCGCCAGTTTCAACAGCGCAAAAAATTAACCTTATCCATGGCTTGATCGATGCTGGGGTCAACTATATTGAAGCCGGCAGCTTTGTTAATCCCCGCAGCGTGCCGCAGATGGCTGACAGTGATCAGGTCTTTGCCGGTTTAACTCAGGTCCCTGGTCTGACCTTGGCCGCGCTGACACCTAATCTCAAAGGGTTTGATCGCGCCATGGAGTCTGGGATCAAAGAGGTGGCGGTGTTTGCTTCGGCCTCTGAGGGCTTTTCGGAAAAAAATATTAACTGCAGCATCGCTGACAGTTTGACCCGTTTTGAACCTGTTATGCAGGCTGCCCTGGATCAGGGAGTTGCTGTGCGAGGCTATATATCATGTGTGGTTGGCTGTCCCTACGATGGCGAGGTGGCACCTCAGCAGGTTGATGTGGTTTCTCGGGCACTGTTTGATATGGGCTGCTATGAAGTCTCCCTTGGGGATACCATAGGTGTTGGCACTCCCGGGCACTTTAAACGTCTTTTAGATCATCTGTTGTTGCAGGCCTCGGTGGATAAATTGGCCGTACACTGTCACGACACTTATGGGCAAGCTCTGGCCAATATCTGCAGCTCTCTGGAATATGGCATTGCTACAGTGGATGCCTCGGTGGCGGGACTGGGTGGTTGCCCCTACGCGTTGAATGCAACTGGTAATGTGGCCAGTGAAGATGTGGTGTATATGCTTGAGGGCATGGGTATTTCTACGGGCATAGATTTGGATAAGCTGATTGCAGTGGGCCAGTCGATTTCTGCTCTGTTGGGTAAGCCCACCAACTCGAATGTTGCCCGGGCTAGATCAACTACTTAGTTGTGTGTTTAATTTAAACCTTGCAAAGCCGGCTCGAATTCTCGATAAAGAGCGGGCTATAAAAACACTCACTATAAAAACACTATAAAACCAAGAGAGGAATTATGTTCAGTCATATTATGATCGGTGCCAACGACATCGACGAGTCAAAGAAATTCTACGATGCCACTATGGGTGAATTAGGCTTTGGCCCAGGTACGGTTGATCCTAAGGGTCGCTGTTTTTACATGAGTGAGACCGGTATTTTTGCCTTGAGTGTGCCTATCGATGGTCAGCCTGCAAGCAGCGGCAATGGCAGCACCATTGGTTTTAATGTTACTAGCACAGAGCAGGGCGATGCATGGCATGCAGCTGGTTTAGCTAATGGCGGCACTGCTTGTGAAGACGCTCCAGGCGTTCGCGCTGGCGGCGGCATGGGTGATATGTACTTGGCTTATCTGCGTGATCCCGCCGGCAATAAAATCTGTGCTCTGATGCGTATGTAATTTGTAACCCATTTAATTTGTAACCCATTTAATTTGTAGCAATGCTGAAAATCGGTGCGCTGTATCTTTTAGGCTTTATTAGAAAGCTGTATTAAAAGGCTTTTAACGCTTTTTAACTGAAGGCTAAATAACAAGAGTCTTTGATTGCCTGTTAGGTATTTCGCGCACCAATTTTGGCACTAAAAATCCTGGCAGTAAGCACTGCAACTCGCCATAAATCTGCTTGGCGACACTGTCATCTAGATCAAAATGCTGGGCTCCGGCAACCGGATCGCAGAGATGCAGATAGTAGGGCGACACACCGCAATCAAATAACCGTTCACTCAATTCGGCTAACGCCATCGCACTGTCATTAATTTCTCGCAATAGCACCGACTGGTTTAGCACTTGCATACCAGCGTCAGTTAATTTTTGAATCGCACTGGCAACCTCGGCATCAATTTCATTGGCGTGATTAATATGCAGCACCACAATGGGTTTGAGTCTGGTGGCTGTGGCCCAATTTAAAAAGCTCTGATCTATACGCGCCGGAATCACTACCGGTAATCTGGTATGAATGCGCAGCCGTTTGATATGGCTTATCTCGGCAATTTCTGTGGTTAGCCATGCGAGAAAGTTGTCATTAGCGGCCAGTGGATCGCCGCCGCTATAAATCACTTCATTAATACTTTTATCCTGGCGAATATAGTCCAGCGCAGTTTGCCACTGCTGCTTGCTCTGACGATTTTCATCGTAGGGAAAGTGACGGCGGAAACAGTAGCGACAGTTGATCGCACAGGCTGGGCTAATAACCAGCAGCAGTCGATTGGCGTATTTATGTACAATGCCCGCAATAGGGTTGTGCTTGCTCTCTTCGAGTGGGTCCTTGTTGTAGTCTGGACTCTGCTGCATTTCGTCGGTGACGGGTAGTACTTGAAGTAGCAGCGGGTCTCTGGGGTTTCCCAATTGCATACGATCAATAAAGGGTCGCGGCACTTTGAGGGAAAATGCCGAAGCTGCCTGCTGGCTAGTGGAGAGTTGTTCTGGGGCTAGGTCTAAACAGCTCAGCAGTTCATCTATAGATGTAACCGCTTGGCTCAGTTGCACTTTCCAGTCAGGGCTGATGCTGATCGGCTGTGCCGGGCTGAGGTTGCTTGTTGTTGTCGGCATGGCGAGTGATGGGTCCTTGGGCTTCAGCTATTTGTGGCGTCTGGTGACGTCTCTAAGCCAGAATAAAGACTGCGAGTTTACGCGATTGGCGCGTGGCTACATAGTGAGTTTCCAGTAAAGGTGTTGATGTGTCTTTAGAAGAAGAATTTATGGGTCGTGCTCTGGCCCTCGCCGAACAGGCTGCGGCAGTGGGAGAAGTGCCGGTTGGTGCTCTGGTAGTCAAAGATGGTCAGGTGATTGGAGAGGGTTATAACCAGCCGATCACCAGCTGCGACCCCACCGGCCATGCTGAAATTATTGCTCTGCGCAACGCGGCAACAGCCCTGGGCAACTATCGCCTCAGTGGCTGCGATCTCTATGTGACTATTGAACCCTGCACCATGTGTGTAGGCGCTATGGTCCACGCCCGTATCGGGCGAATTATCTTTGGTGCTAAAGAACCTCGCGCTGGCGCCTTAGAAAGTCAGCTGCGACTGATGGATGAGTCTCACTATAATCATTCTATCGACTGGCAGGGCGGTGTTCTGGCGGAGGAGTGTGGGGCGATTATGAGCGGTTTCTTTCGCGCCAAGCGCGCTGCGGAAAAAGCCCTAAAGTCCTAACGTTTTATGGTCTTAAGGCCCTAGAGTGATGAGGGCGCGGAGTCTTCCCATTCGCTGTTTGGCTGGAGCTCTTCGACACTTTGCAGTTCTGGCTGCTGCGAGAGTTCGTGTAATTCTAGGTAGCGTCTGTAGTAGCGAATATTGTCCACGTAGATCACCGGTTCACTACCTCGAGCATAGCCATACTTGAGTGATTGGTAGTACTGCTTGTTGCTAAGTTTGGGTAAGTGTTGTCGCACATGCTCCCACTGATCTGGATCCTGTCCATTGCGTTGAGTAAGAATGCGCGCATCTTCCAAGTGCCCAAAGCCGATATTGTAAGCCGCTAGTGCCAGCAGTGTGCGGTCTGGTTCGCCGATGCGATCCGGTAGGCGCGCCCTGAGTTTAGACAGGTAAGCAGCACCGCCAGTCAGACTCTGCTGTGGGTCGAGACGATTTTTAATTTTCATCTCTCGGGCGGTATTTAGAGTCAGCATCATCAAGCCGCGCACGCCAGTGGGCGAGCGTGCTCTCGGGTTCCAGTGCGATTCTTGGTAGGCCACGGCGGCCAATAAATGCCACTCAAAACCAAACTGCTCTGCAGCAACCCTAAACAGCGGCTCATAATTCGGAAGCCTACTGTTGACCAACTGACCAAAGCGCTGAGAGCCAGCGACAGAAAAGTTGTCCGCCTGTTCGAGAAGGTCATTTTTCAATGCTGCCAATTCGCCGCTGGCACTGTAGTCACTGAGAAAGCGATTGGCGGCGGCCAGCAATGTGCCATCGCCGTGGCGGGGAAAGGCCCAGGCCACTGGCTGGGGGTCAGAAATGTCGATAGCACGACGCACTTGGGGATAGATATGTCGGCTCACCAAATAGGCCAGTGAGTCGACCACCGTGTAGTCGATTTCGCGGTCGTGAATCATGCGCAGCATCTCGCTCATTTCACTACTGCTATCTTCGCGCCACTGTAGCTGCGGATATTTTTCAGTCCAATACTTAAGCTGTTCGCTGTGAGATGAGCTCTTGAGTACCACCAGGTCACCGTCGATGTCGCCAAGGGAGCGGGGTCGAGCAGAGCCGCGCCGGTAGATCAGATGTTGGGTAACCTGCATGTAGGGGGTGGTAAATTGCAGTAGCTTGCTGCGGTTTTCGCTGACAGTAATATTAGCCGCTGCAAAATTGCCTTCAGGACCGCCGACTGAGAGTAGCAAGGCATTTAAATTGGGTTTTGATTGCACCACCAGTTCGACGCCGAGGCTGTCGGCAAAGGCTTTGGCGAGCAGATACTCAAGGCCGTTCTTACCTCTGCCGTCTTCATAGTAAGTTGTGGGCCCGGCGACCGTAAGCATGTGCAATGTACCGCTGAGCTGCACCTGTTGCAGGTCGCTGATGCGCGCGCTGCTGCTAAAGTAGAGGGCAAATAAGAGCCCGATAAACGCCAAAATGATGCGCTTGCCAGTGCGTCTTGCGCTGACAGGAAATCGGGTGACAAATTTTGTTATGGGTCCGAGCAAAGTGCTCTCCAAAAGATCTCTAATCTGTTGCTCTGTATGGCCGCTCTCGATTGCAGATGGGGCATCCTAGGAAATAATGACTGCAAAATGCCTGTCGCTGAAAGAATTGTACAGGCTTTACTCAATTCTATCTGCCTACCGGCAGATTTTTCAGCTAGAATACGGCGTTTTCTAATTCGAAAGTTTTGCGAGCACTGCCTCTATGATGATCCTCACCGGCGCACCTTCTCTGTCTGCGTTTAGACGTAAAAAACTTCTTTCAACTCTGCAGCAAATTGAGCCCTCTACGGTTTCAGTTTACGCTGAATATGTGCATTTTGCCGAGCTGACTCAGCCGCTCTCCGAGAGCGGGGTGGAGACTCTAAAGGCGCTGCTGACCTATGGCCCACGAGAGGAAAAGACGTCCACCAAAGGACAGTTGATTTTAACGGTACCAAGACCCGGAACTATTTCCCCCTGGTCGAGCAAAGCCACTGATATAGCCCATAATTGCGGTCTGGATCAGGTTGTCAGGGTAGAGCGAGGCACTGCTTATTATGTGCAGGGCGAAGAGCATTTCACTGAGCAGCAGCTGGCCGATTTAGGTGCCGAGCTCCATGACCGCATGGTTGAGACAGTACTGGATGATCTGCACCAGGCGGAAGTGTTATTTAGTCATCATGAGCCAGCGCCAGTCGCGGCGGTGGATACACTGGGCGGTGGTATTGCCGCTTTGCAACAAGCCAATATCGAACTGGGCCTGGCACTGGCCGAAGACGAGATAGAGTATCTTGTCGAGAGCTTTAAGGGTCTTGAGCGCAATCCCACCGATGTCGAATTGATGATGTTTGCCCAGGCCAATTCAGAGCACTGTCGTCACAAAATATTTAATGCCAGCTGGACCCTCGATGGTGAAGACCAAGAGCACTCGCTGTTTGGCATGATTCGTAACACCTATAAGGTCAATGGCGAGAATGTTCTCTCTGCCTACTCGGATAATGCTGCTGTAGTAGTAGGCACTGAGGGTGGTCGTTTCTACCCGGATCCGGCGACCAAGCTCTATGGCTACAGCCAGGAGCCCGTGCACCTGTTAATGAAAGTGGAAACCCACAACCACCCAACGGCTATCTCTCCCTACGCTGGTGCCGGCACCGGTTCCGGTGGCGAGATTCGCGACGAGGGCGCAGTGGGCCGCGGCTCTAAGCCCAAGGTCGGGCTGGTAGGTTTTAGTGTTTCCAATCTCAATATCCCCAACTACAAACAGTCTTGGGAAGAAGAGTACGGCAAGCCGGAACGTATAGTCTCGGCACTGGATATTATGCTCGAAGGTCCAATCGGTGGCGCCGCCTTTAACAATGAGTTCGGTCGCCCCAATATCTGCGGCTACATGCGCAGCTTTGAAGTGGACTTTGACGGTCAGCGTCGCGGCTATCACAAGCCGATTATGATCGCCGGCGGTTACGGCAATATTCGCGCCGACCATGTAGATAAACCTGAATTTAAACCCGGCGCACAGTTGATCGTGCTCGGTGGCCCAGCCATGTTGATTGGTCTCGGGGGTGGTGCTGCCTCGTCTATGGCGACTGGCTCCAGCTCAGCGGACCTCGACTTTGCCTCAGTGCAGCGCATGAACCCAGAAGTGGAGCGTCGCTGTCAGGAAGTGATCGATCAGTGCTGGCAGCAGGGTGACAATAACCCGATTGCCTTTATTCACGATGTAGGCGCCGGCGGTCTCTCCAATGCTCTGCCCGAACTGGTAAAAGATGGCGGCACTGGCGGCCATTTCCAGTTGCGCAAAGTCCCCAACGACGAACCCGGTATGGCGCCGGTCGCTATCTGGTGCAACGAAGCCCAAGAGCGCTACGTGCTGGCCATCGAACCCCGTGACCTGACGCGCTTCTTAGAAATCTGTCACCGCGAGCGCTGCCCAGTAGCTGTAGTGGGCGAAGCGATTGAAGATAAGACTATTACCGTCAGCGACAGCTACTTTAAAAACGATCCCGTGGATCTGCCCATGTCGGTACTTTTTGGCAAGGCGCCAAAGATGCACCGCGTTGCCGAACGTGACCAGGCCGAAGGCAAGCCCTTCGTGACTGATAATCTGAATATTGAAGACGCTGTCTTCCAAGTGCTGCGGCATCCCACAGTGGCGAGCAAAAACTACTTAATCACCATTGGCGATCGCACCGTTGGCGGCATGGTCGCTCGCGATCAAATGGTCGGCCCCTGGCAGATTCCCGTGGCTGACTGCGCTGTGACTACAGTGACCTATGACAGCACTGCCGGTGAAGCCATGGCCATGGGCGAGCGCACACCGCTGGCACTGATTAATGCGCCAGCCTCAGGTCGTATGGCCATTGGCGAAGCGATTACCAATATTGCCGCTGCCCGTATTGGCCAGATGCAAGATATCAAACTCTCAGCCAACTGGATGAGCGCCGCCGGTCACCCCGGCGAAGATGAAAAACTCTATCGCGCAGTGCAGGCGGTGGGCATGGAACTCTGCCCGGCTCTGGGTATTACTATTCCGGTGGGCAAGGACAGTATGTCCATGCGCACCACCTGGACTGATGGCGATGAAGACAAGGCGGTAACCTCGCCCATGTCGTTGATTATTACAGCCTTCTCACCGGTTCTCGATGTGCGTAAAACTGTCACCCCACAGCTGCGTACCGACGCGGGTGAAACCCAGCTGTTGCTACTTGATTTGGGTGCTGGTGCCAAGCGCATGGGCGGTTCAATTCTCGCTCAGGTGAATCAGCAGATGGGTGATACAGCGCCAGATTTAGATAATCCTGCGCTGCTAAAAAACTTCTTTGATGCCATGCAGGTTTCTCTTGAGCAGGGCGATATTCTCGCCTATCACGATCGCTCCGATGGCGGCCTATTGGCCACTCTGGTTGAGATGTCATTTGCCGGGCACATAGGTATCTCTGTGGACGTCTTTGGCCTAGGTGATGATCCTATCGCCGCACTGTTTAATGAGGAGCTGGGAGCCGTGATTCAGGTCTCTGCTGACCATACCAATGCTGTGGCCGAGCGCTTCAGCGATGCAGGTGTCGATGTGCATCTGCTGGGTGGTTTAAACAGTCAGCAGACCGTTGAGATCATCAATAAAAAACAGCCGTTGTTTAAGCGCCCACGGGTTGATTTACAGCGTACCTGGACCGAGACCTCCTATCGTATGGCGGCACTGCGTGACAATGCCGACTGTGCCTTGGAAGAGTTTAATCATATTGCCAGCGACGACCCAGGTCTGTCGGTGAAGCTCAGTTACGATCCCAGTGACGATATCGCCGCACCCTATATTAACTCCGGTGTCAGGCCCGCTGTGGCGATTCTGCGTGAGCAGGGCGTTAACAGTCATCTGGAAATGGCCGCAGCATTTGATCGCGCTGGGTTCGATGCAGTGGACGTGCATATGAGTGATCTGCTCGCCGGTCGTCGAGTACTGAGTGACTTTGGCGGTGTTATCGCCTGTGGCGGTTTCTCCTACGGTGATGTCTTGGGTGCCGGTGAAGGCTGGGCCAAGACAGTACTGTTTAATGAACAAATTCGTGACCAGTTCCAGAGCTTCTTTCAGCGTTCCGACAGCTTTAGTCTCGGCGTCTGTAATGGCTGCCAGATGCTCAGCAACCTCAAGACATTAATTCCCGGTGCCGAACTCTGGCCGCGGTTTGTCAGTAATTACTCAGAGCAATTTGAAGCGCGTTTCTCGCTAGTTCGAGTTGAAGAGTCGCCGTCTATATTCTTGCAGGGTATGGCAGGATCTCATATGCCGATTGCTATTTCCCACGGCGAAGGTCGCGCGGAATTTTCTTCACAGAAGGCGATGGATCGATTGCTCTCAAGCAATCAAGTGGCCATGCGTTTCCTCAATAATCATGGCGAGGTCGCATCCACTTACCCGGCCAACCCCAATGGTTCGCCAGAGGGTATCACTGGAGTTTCCAGTAGCGACGGTCGCGCCACATTGATGATGCCGCACCCGGAGCGAGTTTATCGCACAGTGCAAAATTCTTGGCACCCAGATGACTGGGGCGAAGACGGCGCTTGGATGAGGATCTTCAGGAACGCGCGGAAATTTGTCGATTAAAGGTGCGAGTTGGTTAAAGTATTAGACCTAACCAATTCGACCAAGCCGATTAGACCAAACCAATTAGCCCAAACCAATTAGCCCGGAGGCTGTGCCATGTCAAAGCTACCCAATGAAGCAGAGTTGTTTAAGAAGGCACTTCAGGTTGGTGCTGTGTATGCCAAAAAGCGTGCCTATGGCGAGATAGAAGAGACTGACTCGGTAAAGCTCAAAGTTGAGTTTATCTATAAGGTGCTGGTTGAGGACAAGCTGATTCAGCCCTTGGCGAGAGAGAATGTTAGCGATCCCAATATGCGCCACAAGCTGGCCCTGTGGTTGTCTCGTCAGTTGCCACCGGGGCATGCTCTGTTAAAAGAATGATTCCAGGGGGCTGTTTATCGTCATCGTAGCAGAGCCTCCTTAACTTGTGATCCCGGCAGAGCCCTTAATCTATCATCCCGACAGGGAGTAGCGACGAGGGATCTCTTGGTTGAGCGCAGGCAAAGCCATGCAGACCCTTTGCGATCGGTCCCATAAGCTTGTTATTTTCAGCGTTCGCGCAACTCGCTATCGCTCAAACAGGGCGCTCTCTCAATCTGAAAAGAACAAGCTTATAAGCGGGCCCTGATTGATCGCAAAGGGTCTGCATGACTTCGCTGGGAGATTGAGGGGGCTGATGGTAAATCTCTCGACTACGCTCGAGATGATAAAGTTCTATTGCGCTCGGGATACCAACCAATAAACGCCTATAACACCACAATAGCTGTGCTATCATCCCGCCCGAGTTGACCAGGCAGTCGCTGTGTTGATTTCTCTAATGTTCGCTTGCGTTCATAAGGGTGCAACGCGGAGGAAAGTCCGGGCTCCACAGGGTAGAGTGCCAGGTAACACCTGGGAGGCGAAAGCCTACGGCCAGTGCAGCAGAGAGAAGACCGCCGATGGTTCGTTCGCGAACACAGGTAAGGGTGAAAGGGTGCGGTAAGAGCGCACCGCGCTACTGGTAACAGTAG
>Ga0209223_10004148_pt1 | contig 13419 bp, 13 predicted proteins | sample COG_06_FD_184750 | JGI IMG/M metagenome (GOLD analysis project Ga0209223, IMG submission 184750) | Pelagic Microbial community sample from North Sea - COGITO 998_met_06 (SPAdes) (version 2) | ecosystem: Environmental > Aquatic > Marine > Neritic zone/Coastal water | place: Helgoland, sampling...
GGTGTCGCACCCGCGATTGTGGCTTCGGGTGGAACCGTTGTCCTGGCGCTGCTGACCCTGGCGTTTGCTGAGCTCGGTGTCACACGAGCACTGGGAGTGGTGTGTGCCACGGGAATTGTTGTGGCCATGATTTCTGCCTTGGGTGTGTTGCCCGCCGCAATCGTTGTCTTTGGGCGCGGGCTCTTCTGGCCTTTCGTTCCTCGCTTTGGCGGGGTCAACAAGTCCGAGACCGGTTGGTGGGCAAAACTGGGCAGGGGTGTCAGCAAGCGGCCCGTCACCGTGGCCATTGTTGGCGTCGCCATTTTGGGTGGTCTCTCCTTTGGTTCTGCAGGAGTAACTATCGGAATTCCCGAGACCGAGCAGTTTCGGGTGAAGCCCGAAGCCGTGTTGGGGATCGAAGTACTGGGGAAAGCGTTCCCCGCGGGAGAAAGCTCGCCTACTCAGGTTGTCGCAAACAACGATTTTGCTGACGATGTCGTCGAAGCCGCCCTCACCCTCGACGTTGTGGCTTCTGCCGAGGTGGTCAACTTCAACGACACGGTTTCGCGTATTGATGTCGTCCTTGACGCAGAAGGCGGAAGCGACGAGGCCTATGTTGCGATTGTCGATTTGAGAGAGGCCGTCCAAAGTGTTAGCGGTGCTGGGGCGTTGGTGGGAGGCGATGACGCCACCCGCTTGGCGGTCAAAGAAACCTATGAGCGGGACCAATTGCTGGTCATTCCGCTGATTCTCATTTTGGTCTTTCTTGTGTTGGTGATTCTGTTGCGTGCTTTGCTCGCACCGATTCTCCTGCTTTCGAGTGTGGTGCTGTCCTTCTTCTCCGCAATCGGGGCCGCTTGGCTACTGTTTGAAAACGTGTTCGGTATGTCGGGCCTGGACTTCAGCGTCTTCCTCTATTCTTTCCTCTTCCTGGTGGCGTTGGGTGTGGATTACAACATCTTCCTGGTGTCCAGGGCGCGAGAAGAAGCCGCCAACCTGGCGGGCACAGTGAGTCAGCCCACCAGGCAAGCGATGGTGAAGGCATTGGGCGCCACCGGAGGGGTCATCACCAGCGCCGGCGTCCTGCTGGCAGCGGTCTTTGCCGTGCTTGGCGTCTTGCCTTTGATCGCGCTCTTCCAGGTGGGAATCATCGTGGGTATTGGGGTCTTGATTGACACCCTGTTGGTGAGAACTGTCGTTGTTCCCGCTACCGCCTTCATCGCCGGGGATAAGTTCTGGTGGCCTAGGAAACAGATGACAGCCAGCAAGTTCGGATAATCGTGGGTTCTTCGTATCGCTTTACCCACGCCATTGCGCGCACTCCGCCCTCGAGCGCGGTGTCGGGCTTGAGGGCCAACGACGTCGGTAATCCCGATGTTGTGGGCCTGAAGCAGCACCACACTGCGTATGTCTCTGCTCTGGAAGCTGCGGGAGTGCAGATCACCGTGTTACCAGCGCTGGAAGAGTTCCCCGATTCGCTTTTTGTGGAAGACACTGCTCTGTGTTTGCCGCTGGGAGCAGTGATCCTGCGTCCGGGTGCACCCACGCGCCGTGGCGAAGCGAGGGCGATGGCTGAGGCGGTGAAACAGTTTTACCCCGCTGCCGTTGAGCTTCCCGGTGAGGGAACACTGGAGGGGGGAGACATTCTTGCGATGGAGAACGAAATCCTGATCGGCGTCTCGGACCGGAGCACCGCTGAAGGGATCGCTGCACTTGCCGGGGTTGTGTCGCCCTGGGGGTATCAGGTGCGGGAGGTCACCACACCTGCTGGTGTTTTGCACTTCAAGTCCGATTGCTCTTTGCTCGATGAAACCACTGTTCTTTCGACAAGACGCCTTTCAGCCAGTGGCTGCTTTGACGGCTACACCGTGATTGATGTGGCCGAAGGGGAAGAACCGGCGGCAAACAGTATTCGCGTCAATGACGTCGTGTTTATGCCAGAAGGCTTCCCTCACACTTCCCAGGCGGCTCGGGATGGTGGGTTTGAGGTTGTCGAGTTACCGAATTCCGAATGTCAGAAGATTGATGGCGGCCTCTCCTGCCTGAGTCTGCGCTTTAGCCCCGCCTAGCGCTCTTCTAAGCCCCACTCTTGGCCGTAGCCGCCCTCGGCTTTTGGTTGGGACATCAAGTCCAAGAAGGGCTTGGCGTCAAAGGCTTCGGGGCCAAGAACACCGGAACCAGACCACACACCCGTTGCCAACAACTCCAGCGCAAGCGCTGGGGCAAGAGCGGTTTGCCACACCACGCACTGGGCATCAAAGTGCTCCATGGTCCAGGCGTTATCGATCGCGTGATACAGGTAGACCTCTCGGGGAGAGCCGTCTTTGTCCAGGCCAGTGACCCACGTTCCCGCGCATGTGGTTCCACTCATCGAGTCGCCCAGTGTTGCGGGGTCTGGCAACACAGCAGCAACCAGGTCGCGGGGGGAAATCGTTGCGCTCGAGCGCTTCCCGCTCTCATCGGGTGTGGTTCTCACGGCCACACCTTCGGTGGAGTCGAGGCCCAGAAGGTGGAGTGTCCGAAGGACACCGATAAATTCCTCGCCCAGCCCATACTTGAAAGTCACCCTCTTTGCATCTAGGAAGCGGGGGATGAGGACAACTTCTTCGTGCTCAACGTTGACACATTCAACGGGGCCAATTCCTGCGGGGAAGGTGAAAACTTCTGGTTCACTAAAGGGTTCGGTGGTAAACCAGCCTTTATCTTTTTCATAAATCAGTGGCGGGTTGAGGCACTCTTCAATCGTCGTCCAAATAGAAAAGGACGGCGCGAAGATTTCTTCGCCCTGGTCGTTCACGACGACGAGGTTTGCGCCGTCTCGCACACCGATTTCGTCGATTTCGCTGAACAGGTGGTCGCTGGCATAGCGGGCAAAAACATCGGATATTCCTGGTTCAACTCCCATTCCCACCAACGCTAAGCGTCCGCTGTCTGCCCAGGCTTCCGCCTGGGCGAACTGTGCCTCACCGAGCATCACCCCTGGCTTGGTGAACGGTTCTTCGGTGTGAGGCTTTGACAGGCTCATGGCCATATCCATGTAGTCAGCACCAGCTGAGCGAGCTCCCTCAAAAATACTTTCCACAAACGATGGCTCCACAGCATTCATCACCATGGTGGAGCAGTGGCGCTTGGCGGATTCTGCTACCTGGGCAGGCGAAGAGGCATCAATGCGATCTGCCGTGAATTTATCCCGGGCTTCGGGGAAACGCACTGCGATCCACTCGAGCACGGACTCTGCTCGAGACAGGTCATAATCGGCCACGACAACACTGTCATAGAAGCTTCGTGTGGAAAGGAGCTTGGCGAGGGAGTTGCCGACGCCACCGGCGCCGATCAGAAGAATTCTCATGACGTAACGTTACCTCTATGGCAGTGGATTAGTCCTGGGGTGGGAAAAGGAATAGTTTGCCCGAAGTGGCACGGCTTTCGAGGTCGAGGTGGGCTCGCGCTGCCTCTGCGAGCGGGTAGGAATCGTGAATCGCGAGGGTGAGTTTTCCTGTTGCGAGATCTCCGAGGACCTCGGATGATCGCCACCGGAGCTCTTCAGGGGTCCTTGTGAAGTGGGTCAGGCTAGGCCTGGTGACCACGAGCGAACCCCCGTCATTCAAGAGTTGGGGATCAAAGCTTCCCACCGGACCGCTGGCTTGACCAAAAATGGCCATCATTCCTCGCACTTTCAGGCACTTTAAGCCCGCTTCAAAAGTTGTTTTACCCACACCGTCATAGACCACATCGACGCCGTGTCCCTCGGTCGCTGCCATCACTGCCTCGACTAGGTCGTCCCGGTCATACCGAATGATGTGGGCCGCTCCTGCAGCCGATGCGGCTTGGGCCTTTTCGGCAGTGGAGACGGTGCCGAGCACCCTGACTCCTCGGTTGCTGAGCATCTGACACAACAAAAGCCCCACCCCGCCTGCTGCTGCATGGACGAGGGCGGTGTCACCAGCTTTCCCGGCATACACGCTTGTGACCAGGTAGTGCGCCGTAAGGCCTTGAAGCATGATGCCGGCAGCCTCGTGAAGGGTGAGAGCCTGGGGAACCCTGACGGCTTTGTCCGCGGGGAGAGCAATCCGTGGGGCGTAGCTTCCCATGTGCCCGGTCCAGGCAACCCGATCGCCCACCGCAAACTCTGCTACCTCAGCGCCCACACCGGTTACTACCCCGGCCCCCTCTAGGCCTGGAACGAAGGGATGGGGCAGGGAGTAGATGCCCGAGCGGTGATAGGTGTCAATGAAATTGACCCCGATACCAGCGACATCAATCAGCAGCTCATCAGGGAGCGGCGCGGGCTCTGGCCAGTCCTGGTACTCCAATACCTCGGGGCCACCCGACTGCGAAACAACTATTGCTTTCATGTGCGCACTTTCCGCTCGAGGGACACCCAGTCTGAGGAGACACTACCCAAACATGGCGCGGACAGTTGCTTCCGCCTCGGCCGGAGTGCTGGCTGCGAGGGCGAGCAGGGAGGCCTGTTTCGCTTGCTTCTGGGACACCGAGGCCAGAGCGGTGCTCACCGCTTCAACAGCGCTTGGCGCAACACTGACGGAGGAAATTCCCAAACCAGCAAACACGATGGAGAGTAAAGGGTTGGCTGCACTCTCCCCGCACACACCCACGGGGATGTCCAAGTCCCGTGCCTTCTCAACGACCTGGTTGACGCTGCGCAACAAACCTGGCTGCCAGGGGTTATTCAAGGCACCCAGCTGCGGATGCATTCGGTCGGCGGCAAAAAGGTATTGGGAAAGGTCATTGGTGCCGATGCTGAGGAACGAAAGAATGCCTTTGAGGTCGGGCAACACCTGGATGATGGCGGGAGTTTCGATCATGATTCCCACTTGAGTGATTCCCGCCTCGTGACACAGGGCATGGAAGGATTTCACCTCGTCCACCGTCGACACCATCGGGGCCATCACACCCACGTCCCGGCCGGTTGCGTCGATGGCGGCCGCGAGTGCAGCGAGCTGGGACTTTTGGAAATCCCCGAAATCATGGGCAAGACGGAAGCCGCGAACACCAAGGGCAGGGTTCTCTTCATGACCCAGCGCTAGGAAGGGAACGGGTTTGTCGCTTCCGGCATCGATGGTGCGGATGATGATTTTTCCAGCCGGTGCGGCTTTTAGTACCTCGACGTAGCTGGCGACCTGTTCATCCAGGGTGGGCTCCCGGGATGCGGAGAGATAGAGGACTTCGGTGCGGAACAAACCCACGCCGCGGGCAGAGGTCTTTGCGGCGTGTGTGGCATCTTCGAGACCGCCAATGTTGGCCCTGACCGTGATCAGCGGCGCATCCGATTGAGGAATGAAGGTGAGCGCTTGGGTTGCGTCGCTCAGGGTGCCGCCGCTGACAACTCTGTTTCCTTCCGGGTCCACCAGGACTGACTCGCCTGGGGTGAGTGTCATGGCTCCTTTAGCGCTCACAACAGCAGGGAGAGAAAGTGCACGACAAATAATCGCGGTGTGGGAGGTGGGCCCCCCGAGTTCCGTCACAACCCCCACGACGGAGCCGCCAAACTGGGAGGTCTCTAGTGGGGTGAGGTCTTCGGCAACGATGATCCAGGTTCCCTCGGTCGGGATACTGGGGCCAGCGGCAATACCGCGCACCCATCCAGAAATGCGCGCCGCAATACCCCGGAGGTCTGCCACCCGGGACAGGAATTCTTCATCATCACCCATGAGTTCGGCGAATTCATCCAGAGCTTTGAATAATGCTGTGGGGGCATCGTCGCCTTCTGAGAGGTAGGGCTTCGCCATTTCTTGGAGCTCGGGGTCTTCCAGAATAATCAGCAGCGCCTCAAGGATTTCGCGAGCAGTGGGATCGCTGGTCGCGGATTCGTCTCTAATTCCTGCTGCTGTGGTGGCGATTGCTGTGGCTAAGACGCTGGCTTCCTCAGCAGGACTGTGTTTCGTCGATTGGTGTTCGTAGACAGCGTCAGAAGTTTCCAGCAGGAACACTTCGCCAACGGCGGCGCGGGAACCGACCCCAATTCCGGTTAACTCTGTGGCGCTCACTACCCCAGTATTACCCTTCGTTGACGAGGGCTTCAATCGCCTCGGCGAGCGCATGCCCTGCCGCATCATCTTCGGCGTCGATGACGAGTTCCAACGATTCGCCACTCTTGACCTTCATCGCGAGCATTTTGAGAGCGGAGGCAGCAGACGCTTCCTTGCCCTCGCTGTTGCGGAGGGTTACGGTTGCTCCGCTCTCGCGCACCAGGGTAACGATTTGGCCCACGGGGCGGGCGTGAAGACCGATGGGGTCCATCACGGTGAAGGTGTGGTTGATGGTCATGCCGAGACTCCTTGAGGTTTGATGACAACCTTGATGGCGTCACCTGAGGTCACAGCGTCGATGGCGTCCTTCACGTTCTCCAGCGACATCCTGTGGGTGATCAGGTCAGCCACGGGAACTTTGCCCGAGGCAATCAATGCCAGGGCTTCCGCATTTTGCGCGGGGGAAGAGCCGTTAGCGCCGGCGAGAATGAGCTCCTTGTAGTGCACGACGTTGGAGTCCACTGCAATCATCGGCTTATCTTTGGGAAGACCGCCAAAGAAACTCACGCGGCCACCGGGTGCTGCCATGGCAATCGCCTGTTCCTGCGCCGCCCCGGCAGGTGCAGCGGTGATGATGACACTGGGTCCGATCCCATCAGTTTCTTCCAGCACAATCGCCGCAAGATCTTCTGTCGACATGTCAATCGCGCGATCGGGCTTCACGACATTGGCCGAGAGGGCTAAGCGGTCACCATTAATGTCAGCGAGCATGACGTGCTTAGCGCCGAGGGCCCTGGCCAAACGAATGTGCAGGCAACCGATAGGGCCAGCACCCATCACCAGCACAGTGTCACCTTCGCCTACGTGGACGAGGCGCTGAGCATTCAGTGCACACGCCAGAGGCTCGGTGACGGCTGCTTCGTCAAAGCTCAGGTCACCGGGAATCTTGTTCACGCCGTTGGCTTTGAGCACTGCTGCGGGGATCACCATTTCTTCGGCAAAACCGCCGGCAAATTGGTAACCCATGGAGGTTTGGTTGATGCAAATTCCTTGCTTGCCTGCCTTACAGGCCCAACATTCTTCGCAGGGCACGGCAGCGATGACCTGGACCCGGTCTCCGATAGAGAAACCGGAGGTGTTGGCGCCGACCTCAATAACCTCACCGGCTATTTCATGGCCAATGATCTGAGGGGGGTCAAGTCGAGGGTGACCGTGGTGGAAAATTTTGGCGTCGGTGCCGCACGTGGCGCAGGACTCGACTCGGATTTTGAGTTCATCTGCATTCGCCTGAGGAGTATCAACGTCGACAACGTCGAGGTTTCCTGGACTCCTAAACATGGCTGCTCTCACGGACTAAACACCCTTCATAATGAGGTCGAGAATTGCTTGTGGGTCTTGGGAGGTTCGAAGAATATTTGCAGCATCGTCGTCCATGAGGACGTCCGCCAAATTACCGAGGATCTCGACATGGCCATCTCCAGAGGAGGCAATGCCTACACACACGGTGACGGGTTCGTTGACCCAGGTGATTTCTTCCTTGAGTCGGATGAAAACAAGTTGGTCGAAGTTCACGTATGTGCGTGACTCATCGGTTCCGTGGGGGATAGCGAACCCCTCGCCCATTTCGGAGGGGAAAATTTTCTCCCGCTCCCACATAGCGTCGGCGTATTCGGGGGAAACGGCCCCCAGCTCCACGAGCTTTGCGCCGCAGAGCGCTACGGCCTCCTCTCGCGAGGAGGCCGTAGCGTCTAAGGCGATACCGGCCAGTTGAAGCAGATTAGCCATCGGAGATGACGTCACCGTTCTGAATAGCTCCAACCAACTTCGCGATGTTGAGATCACCTAAGAACATGTCGAAGACGATCACCACCGAATCGGGAACCGCTTGCTTCGCGCGGGTACTAAGCCCCCGGTGGACAAGCACGATCTCGTGCGAGGTTTCTGCGAGTTGGTTGACGGGAGAATGCGTTACCGAAATCTCCTGTGCCTTCAGTTGCTTCGCAAGTGCCCGGGCCACCATGACGGAGGACCCCATGCCCGCTTCGCAGGCAACGACAATTTGCTTGATATCACTAGCCGATACGGAGGCCATGGTTACTTACCAGCCTTCATTTCTTTGCTGCGGTCCTGTGCTGCTTCGAACTCAGCCTCGGTGGAGTCAACCTTCGAGAGCTTGAGAATGAACCAGGTCACCACGAACGACGCTGCGGCCGACAACGCGATACCCAGCAAGACACCCAGGTGGTTACCTGCGGGGGTCACTGCCATGTACGCGAAGATCGATCCGGGGGAAGGTACGGAAACAAGCCCTACTCCGGTGATCATGAAGGTAGTTACTCCCACCATGCCACCAACAATGACACCCAGGACAACCTGAGGCTTGAGGAGAACGTAGGGGAAGTAGATTTCGTGGATTCCACCAAGGAACTGGATAACGATTGCACCGGGTGCGGAACCGCGGAGCAGTTTCGGACCGGCGAGCCAGAAGGCCACCAACAACCCAAGTCCTGGACCAGGGTTTGATTCCAGCATGAACATGATGGATTGACCGGTCGCTTCTGCGTCCACGACTCCCAGAGGAGCGAGAACACCGAAGTTGATGGCGTTGTTCATGAAGAGGATCTTTGCTGGCTCGATCAACAACGATGCGAGTGGTAGCAAGGAGTTATCGACGAGCCATCCCACGCCATTTCCGAGGAAAGTGGTGATCCCGGAAACGATGGGGCCAATGCCGAGGTAACCCAGCATGGCTCCGAGCATTCCGGCGATACCCAGCGAGAAGTTGCCAATAAGCATTTCGAAGCCGGGAGGGGTGATGGGGTCAAGTACCTTGTCGATGTACTTGAGGATCCATGCCATTAGCGGTCCAATAATCATGGCGCCGAGGAACATGGGGATGTCGGCTCCGACAATCACACCAACAGTGGCAATCGCACCAATCACCGCACCGCGCTGACCGTGAACAATGCGACCACCGGTGTAACCGATCAGGATCGGCAACAGGTTCAAAAGCATCGGACCGACCATTAACGCGAAGTTCTCGTTTGGCAACCATCCGGTTTCAATGAAGAGGGCGGTGAGGAGACCCCAGGCGATGAATGCTCCGATGTTCGGAATCACCATTCCTGCGAGGTTTCCTCCCACTTTCTGAATTCCGGCACGGAAGCCTGTTTGGCCACCAGCGCCGGAGGGAATAAATTCACTCATTGGTACTACCTTCCTTCGAGAGGTTGTATTATTTTTGCTCGAGTCGCTGGGGAAGTGGGCTCAGGGAGAATGAGCTCCCTTCCCCGGCTTCTCGGGCGTTTCCGTTCCCAGAGTTGGAAACGAAACCTAGTGTCGTGGCCATCATGCGACGACCACCTCCACCCCGTAGTGGGTGAACTTGTCAATAAAGCTTTGCTGGGTATCCAAATCGGTCACGAGCCGATCAAAGTCACCAGGGGCCCCAAACGTTGCGGGGTAGGTGGAGCCAAACTTTTTGTTATCCGCCAGCAGAATTGTTTCCGCCGCGTTCGAGAGCATTATTTTCTTGACGGCTGCCTCATCGGTGTCAAAAGCAGTGAGCTTCAAATCCGAAGAGATCCCGTTCGTTCCCATGAAGGCCACTACGGCGTTGAGCCGACCGAGGTCTTCCACGGTGCGGGAGCCGAGTGCACTGAGGGTTGTGGGACGTATGCGACCGGGGAGCATGTAGGTCTTGGTGGAGCTATCGGCAATGCGAGCGGCCAGGTTCACACTGTTGGTGACCACTAGGAGGTCTGGGCGGTTGCGCAAAGCAGGCGCGAGAAACTCTGTCGTGGTTCCGCCATCAACAAAGATGCAGCCTTCGTGAGGAACATATTGCGCCGCGGCTTCGCCGATCCTTCGTTTGGCTTCGGGATTCAGGTTTTGGCGTTCCGGAATTGTGAATTCGTGGGCAAAGCGTTCCATTGCGATGGCGCCGCCATGGACCCTGCGCACGACACCGCGGCGCTGGAGAATATCGAGGTCGCGGCGAACAGTTTCTGTTGCTACGTGAAGTGTGGTGGCAGCTTGAGTGGCGTCGAGACGGCCCGCTTCAAGGGTCCATTCAGCGATAAGAAGTCGCCGCTCTTCTGCCAACATCGTTGTTGCCTTTCAGGTTTCTATGAAATACCTGACAGAAAACTACCACAAAACCACAGAAAGCAACATCCAAACCCACAGAAAACCATAATGCCGTACTCGAAGGGCTAGAGGCGACCGGGCTCCGCCAGCGTCAACGACCGGTCTGGTGAATGTGTTGAGTGCACAGCGGGAAGGGAAGTGAGGTTCTCCAACTGAGATCCGGCTTGTTGAACTTTCTGGGCTCCCCAGGCAACGGCTTGCGAAACTGCGCCAGCGAGATCACCGGGGTGGGACACCTGGTGGGCGAGGAATCCCGCAACGCTGGCGTCCCCGGCCCCAATAGTGTTCAGCACCTCGAGGGGTTCGGTCCACGCATGGACAGCACCGGTGGCGCTCATCCCAACAATCCCGTCGGGGCCCAAGCTCACAACCACCATGCCGACTCCCCAGCTGGCAATTTCTTGACCCGCGTCAATGACATCGCCCAGCGTTGTCATTGGGCGAGACACACATTCGGCAAGCTCGCTGGCATTGGGCTTGATGAAGTCGGGAATGCCTGCCCGAGCGGATTCAAGAAGAGCCGGGCCGGAGGTGTCTAAGGCAACCTGGCAACCCACCCCGGAAGCTTCTTTCAAGAGCGAAGACAGCGCGTGGGGCGTGCCCGAGGAGGCGGTGGGAATTGTTCCTGCAACCAAAAGCCAGGCGGCGTTGTTGAGCTTAACCTCAGCCACAGCCAGCGACTGAAGGGCGTCCCACTCAGATTCCGACAGGGCCGGTGCAGCTTCGTTGATCTTGGTCGTGCGCCCGTCAGGTTCGAGAATGGTGATGTTGTTGCGCACACTCTGTGATGAGGGGGACCCAAGAAGAAAAGATGCTCCAGACCACTGTGCTAGGTCGGTTGCGGTGAGCGGGGCGATGGCTTGTGAGGGAACGCCGCCGAGAACCAGAGCCTGGGTGACGTTCACTCCTTTGCCGGCGAACTCCGCGCCCGAACGAGTGGCGCGGTGGACCCCGCCAAGATCCAGCGATGACACCAGATAGGTCCGATCGATGGCGGGCGCGGGTGTCACAGTAATGACCTGAAAATTCTTACTCACAAGCACTACTCTTCCATAGCCTTTCGGGCCTGAATTGTTCACCCCGTGTTCACCATCACGCATCTTCAGTGTCACTTGCGACGGCGACAGTATGGGGGACACATCAGTGTCGGTCCGCACTCTCTACTTACCAAGGATGGGTTCACAACATGATCACTCGTTCCAAAACTCTTGCGGGGGTAGCTCTCCTCGCGTCTGCAGCCTTCGTGCTCGCAGGTTGTTCAACCTCAGAGGGCAGCTCTGCAGGAGATGGGTCTGGCCTCAGTGGAACCCTCGTCGGCGCAGGTGCATCCTCACAGGGTGCAGCGCAAGAAGCGTGGGTTGCTGGATTCCAGACAGCAAATGAAGAAGTAACCGTCACCTACGATCCCATCGGTTCCGGTGGTGGACGCGAGACCTTCCAAAGCGGAGCGTCTTCGTTCGCTGGTTCTGACCGCGCATTCAAAGTCGACGAAATTGCTGAAGGTAACTTCGGCTCGTGTGTCGTTGATGCTGGGATCTGGGAAATTCCTGCCTACATTTCTCCCATTGCGATTATCTTCAACCTCGATGGCATTGCGACCATGAACTTGGATGCTGATACTTTGGCGAAGATTTTCACCGGAGAAATCACCAACTGGACTGATTCGGCCATCACGGACCAGAACCCCGGTGTTGAGTTTCCTGACCAAAACATCACCGCAGTTCACCGATCCGATGACTCGGGAACCACGGCGAACTTCACGGACTACATGTCAAAGGCCTCCCCTGACTTCTGGCTCCTTGCCGGAGAAAACGCAGGGTCCTTCGAAGCATGGCCAGCTGAGTGGGGTGGCGAGGGAGCTCCTCAGACCTCCGGCGTTGTTGATGCTGTAACCAATGGTGTTGGCACCATCGGTTATGCGGACGCATCTCGCGCAGGCTCGCTGGGTGTTGTCTCGGTAAAGGTGGGTGCGGAATACGTTCCCTACAGCGCAGAAGCGGCAGCGGCCATCGTCGATGCTTCTCCCGCAGCCAACCCTGGTGAGCGCGGGGAAAATGACCTCGCCATCGAACTGGACCGGGCGACCGAAGCCAGTGGTACCTACCCGATTGTTCTGGTGAGTTACCTCATTGGGTGCAACGACTACAACGATGACAGTGTGGTGGACCTCGTGAAGGGTTACGTCTCCTACGTGATGAGCGAAGAGGGCCAGCTGGCTGCTCAAGCAAACGCAGGAAACGCCCCCGTCTCGGCGAACACCCGCGCGCAGGCTGAAGCAATCCTCGCAACAATTCAGTAACACGGTGTGATGGTGGGGGCCTCAGATATGTGTGAGACCCCCACCATCTTCACTCCCGCTAGAGTTCTTTAGAGCCCCACCCCCACGCAAAGCTTGCTTGAAATTGTGAAGGTCGTGACGATGACGCAGGAAATGGGTGGCGCTTCAGCCAAAACCCCGCCTGCCCGGCCAAAAGTGGTTGTCCGCGTCGGAGATCGAGTTTTTTCTGGCTCAGCCCGTGGCGCCGGAATCTTCATCTTGGCGATGCTGGCAGCGGTATCGGGGTTTCTTCTTCTCGAGGGATTTCCTGCGATTGTGGCAGACCCAGAGGACATTTCTCTGCTGAGTGGGCAGTCATTCTGGCTGTGGGTCGGGCCCCTGGTTTTTGGAACATTCTGGGCATCAGCGCTGGGACTTTTGGTGGCATTCCCCCTCGCCATTGGGATTGCCCTCTTTATTTCCCACTACGCGCCGCGCCGGATCGCAACAACCTTGGGTTATTTGGTGGACCTTTTGGCTGCGGTGCCATCCGTGGTGTACGGATTGTGGGGAGCAGTGATTCTTGCCCCTGCCTTGCAACCGCTCTACGTGTGGCTGGAAGAGAACCTCGGCTTTATTCCATTCTTCGCTGGCCCTGCCTCGGGCACCGGTCGCACGATCTTGACCGCTTCGCTTGTGCTGGCGGTGATGGTCCTTCCGATCATTACGGCTGTCTCGCGAGAGGTTTTCCTCCAAACACCGGTCCTCTATGAAGAAGCAGCGCTGGCACTGGGAGCAACACGGTGGGAAATGATTCGGACCGTCGTGTTGCCGGTGGGGCGAGGAGGGATCATTTCTGCCGCGATGCTGGGGCTTGGCCGCGCACTCGGAGAGACCCTCGCGGTAGCGATGGTGCTCTCCGCAACGGGAGTTATCTCACTCAACCTCATTAGCTCTGTGAATCCCTCGACCATCGCGGCAAACGTCGCGCTGAGCTTCCCAGAGGCCTACGGGCTCAACGTTAATGTCCTCATCGCTTCGGGA